>ERZ824488.2206-NODE-2206-length-18156-cov-3.967239_pt1 | contig 18156 bp, 23 predicted proteins | sample MGYA00519936_ERZ824488 | MGnify/ENA primary metagenome ERZ824488 (study PRJEB31778, sample SAMEA3449153) | human gut metagenome | biome: human gut; feature: human-associated habitat; material: faeces | place: United Kingdom | collected 2010/2012 ... | reverse complement strand
ACAGATATATATAAAACATCAGTATGTCCATTGGCAAAAGTTATGAGAAAAGAATTAAAAAATAGAGGAATAAAAAAGTTAAAGGTTGTGTATTCGAAAGAGCAACCTATTAAACATGAAGCAAATGAAATGTATGAAAAAAGAGTACCTGGAAGTATTGCATTTGTTCCTTCTGTTGTAGGATTAATTATAGCTAGTGAAGTAATAAAAGATATTTTAAAGTAAAAAATAAGTCGTTCTAATACAACCTTTATACGAATACAATTAAACAAAAGTATTCACGTATGGGGGTTTTTTATGAAACAATTAGTATCAATAGAAGAGCGTGCTAATCAATTAGCACATTATATTATAGATTCAAAAGATACAGTAAGAGGAGCAGCTAAGAAATTTGGAATTTCTAAATCAACAGTACACAAAGATGTTTCTGAAAGATTAAAAAAAATCAATCCAAGCTTAGCAAAAGAAGTACGTATTATTTTAGATGAAAACAAAGCAGAGAGACACATAAGAGGAGGAATGGCAACTAAACTTAAATATAGTCATTTAAAAGAAAAAAATAATAATAAAGAATAAAAAATAAAATTGTTAAAAAAATCCTATTTATTATAAGTTATATTTAATAAATAGGGTTCTTTTACATGTTCATTTTAGCACAAATTGTCGAATTAAGACATAAAATATAGTAGCCAAATTGTGAGGTGATAAAATGAACTATATAAAAAAAGGTGACATAGTAGGAAGAAAATCTTACAATAAAGATATTATTTTTACTGTAAAAAATATTATAAAAACTAAAAGGAATAATATAGCAATATTAAAGGGGATTACTAAAAGAATTGAAGTTGATAGTAATATAGATGACCTAGAAATAATAGAAAAGAAAGATATAAAAAAGAATTTTGCTGAGCTTGATAATGAATTACAAAAAAGAATAGAAAAAATAAATAGAGAAGATGACAATTATAGAATAGGCATATTTACTAAAGATAATAGAGCACAAGAAAAAATAATAACAGGGAAAATATTGCACTTGGATGGGGATAGAAAATATAGCGAAAAATCATGTAGATATTACAGAAAAATTGGATTAAATGCTGTAGTAAGAAATATTCCAGAATATAAACAGCCAAAAGTAGTATATAATTTGTTGGAAATATATAATCCTGATATTTTAGTAATTACTGGACATGATGGTATGATAAAAAGAGGAACAGGTTATGATGATATATATAATTATAGAAATTCTAGACATTTTATAAATACAGTAAAAGAAGCAAGAAGATATGATAAAGATTATGGAAAAAATTTAGTTATATTTGCCGGTGCATGTCAAAGTTATTTTGAGGCAATTATTTCGGCAGGTGCTAATTTTGCTTCATCACCAGCAAGAATATTAATTGATTTTTTAGATCCATTAATTGTTGCCAAAAATGTTGCAGAAACAGATAATATGAAATATGTAACAATAGATGATTTTGCAAGTGAATTAAGAGATGGAAAAAATGGAGTAGATGGAATTGGAGCAAGAGGTAAAAAAAGCATAATAATTATATAAAATATTTTTTTGTAACATAAATGTAATATAAAAGTAATAATAATGTAACAAAACGCAAAAACGTTGCATTTCTAAGAATGTAAGCTGACGACATAATTTTACAGTCTTTGACAAATGCCGCCTCAGATGATATACTTGGCTCATCTTAAGCAAAGTAGGTGAATCTAATGATTTGTAGAACTGATATTTCAAGTTTAAAAACAGACATTACAGACAAAATTGGTCAAAAGATTATTGTGAAAGGCTCATTGGGCAGAAGCAAGGAATTTGAAAAAGAGGGAACAATAGAAAAAGTATATAGCAACCTTTTTGTTGTTAAATATGAGGAAAACAATAGAACCGCATCATATACATATACTGACCTACTAACAAGAACAATAGAGTTAGATGTATTTGATGGCGAAGGATTTAATCCGATAATACCACCAGAGGTATTTCAAACAAAAAAAAGAAAATATGTAAGGGAGCAGCTTTAAGTAGTTGTTTCCTTTTTTGGTTTTATAGCAATAAAAATGGAAAAAAGTCCTTAAACCCCTTGACAAATTAGCAAAAAAGGTGTAAAGTATATTAGCATTACACCTTATTTAATATTATAAGGTATCACTTTAGAAAAATAGGAGTGGTAGAAAATGGATAAAAAAATTGAAATAAGTATGTTATGGCAAATATATGGAGCACTATTAACAGAAAAACAAAAAGAATACATAGACTACTACTATAATGAAGACTTGTCATTAGCAGAAATAGCACAAAATGATGGAATAACAAGACAAGGAGTAAGAGATATCATAAAAAAGGGGGAAAAGAAACTTTTCGAATATGAAGAAAAGCTATTGTTTATGAAGAAGACAATGAATCAAGAAAAACAAATCGAAAATATATTAGCACAACTTAATAAAATTCATGAAGATTCATCAGATGAAAAAGTTAATAATATATTAGAAGAAGTTAAAAAAGAATTAAATTGTTTAGTATAAACAAAAGAATTAGGAGGCAAATATGGCATTTGAAGGACTATCATCAAGATTTCAAGAAATAACAAGAAAACTAAGAGGAAAAGCCAGAATAACAGAATCTGACTTAAAAGAAATGCTAAGAGAAGTAAAATTAGCATTATTAGAAGCTGATGTAAACTATAAAATAGTAAAAGAATTTATAGCAAATATTCAAGAAAAAGCTTTAGGACAAGATGTTATGAAATCATTAACACCAGGTCAACAAGTAATAAAAATTGTTAAAGATGAAATGATAGAACTATTAGGTGGAACAGAAAGTAAAATCAATTTTACACCAAACCCACCAACAATAATAATGCTAGTTGGACTTCAAGGTTCTGGTAAAACAACTACAGCAGGAAAGTTAGCAAATCTATTAAGGAAACAAGGTAAGAAACCATTGCTAGTTGCATGTGATATTTATAGACCAGCAGCTATAAAACAATTACAAGTTGTTGGAGCACAATTAAATATACCTGTATATGCAAATGAACAATCAAAAGATGTTGTACATATTGCAAAACAAGCAATGAGTGTTGCAATGTCAAAACTAAATGATGTAGTTATATTAGATACAGCTGGACGTCTACATATAGATGAAGAGTTAATGCAAGAATTAAAAGATTTAAAAACAAATATAAAACCACACGAAATCTTATTAGTAGTTGACTCAATGACAGGTCAAGATGCAGTAAACATTGCACAAACATTTAATGAGAATGTTGGAATTGACGGAGTTATATTAACAAAACTAGATGGAGATACACGTGGTGGTGCAGCACTTTCAGTAAAAAAAGTAACAGGAAAGCCAATAAAATTTGCAGCAACAGGTGAAAAATTAAATGATATAGAAGTATTTAATCCAGAACGAATGACATCAAGAATTTTAGGAATGGGAGATGTGCTTTCAATAATTGAAAAAGCAGAAGAAGCTATATCAGAAGAAGATGCTGAAAAATTAGAAAAGCAATTGCGTAAAAACGAATTAGATTTAGATGACTATTTAGCACAAATACGTCAAGTAAAGAAAATGGGATCATTCTCATCAATATTAAAAATGATACCAGGAATGAACAAAATAAAAGACTTAAACATTAATGATAAAGAATTTGATAAAGTTGAAGCAATAATATGTTCAATGACAAAACAAGAAAAAAGAAATGTAAAAATCTTAAATGGAAGTAGAAGATTACGTATTGCAAAAGGAAGCGGAACACAAGTACAAGATGTAAACAAATTCATAAATTCATTTGAAATGACACAAAAAATGATGAAAAAATTAAAAAATGATAAAGGCAGTATGAGAAAAATGATGAAAAGTATGAATATGGACGACATGAAAGAGTTCAAAGACTTAAAATTTTAAATAAGTTATTAATTTTATATTTTATATATAAAAATCTAAAATTTCTAAATATAGAAATTTTAATTCAGAAAGAGGTGAAATAAAAATGGTAAAAATAAGATTACAAAGAGAAGGAAAGAAAAAAGCTCCATTCTATCATATAGTAGTAGCTGATTCTAGATCTCCAAGAGATGGAAAAATAATTGAACAAATTGGAACATATGATCCAATGACAGAACCATCTACAATAGTATTAAATAAAGAAAAATTAGAACAATGGATGAAAAATGGTGCACAACCAACAGAAACAGTAAAAGCATTAATCAAAAACGCATAATTTTTTTAAAAAAATATTATGTTGGAGGAAAGATTATGAAAGAAGTTTTAGAAGTTATAATCAAAAACTTAGTAAACAATAAAGATGCTGTTGAAATAAAAGAAGTTGAAAATGAAAAATCAATAGTTTTCGAAGTAAAAGTAGCCGATGAAGACTTTGGAAAAGTAATTGGAAAACAAGGAAAAATAGCTCAATCTATCAGAACAGTAATGAAAGCAGTTGCTGGAAAAAAAGACAAAAAAGTAAATGTTGAATTTATTGGATAGATAAATTTACCATGAAAGGAATGGTAAAAAATGCAAAAAAAGCTAGAAATAGGTCAAATTGTTAATACACATGGAATAAAAGGAGAAATTAAAGTAACACCTTTTACAAATGATATAACAAGATTTGACGATTTAAAAGAAGTATATGTTAAATCTAAAAAAGAATCAAAACTTTATAAAGTAGAAGGAGTAAGATATCATAAAAATATGGTATTAATAAAACTTGAAGGTATAAATACACCAGAACAAGCAGATTTACTAAGAAATGCTTATCTTGAAGTAGACAGAGAACATGCTGTTCCACTTGAAGAAGGAACATATTATATAGTAGATTTAATTGGATTAGAAGTTTATACAGAAGAAGGAAAACTACTAGGAAAAGTTGATGATATCTATAATACAGGAGCAAATGACATATATGTAATAAAAGATGAACTAGGAAAACAAGTTTTACTACCAGGAATAAAAGATGTTATAAAAAATGTCGATTTAGAAGGTGGAAAAATTACAGTTCATCTAATACCAGGATTGATTTAGAAAGTTGAGGAATGTATGAAATTTGATGTGCTTACACTATTCCCTGAAATGTTTGAGCCTGTTAAGCAAAGTATTCTAGGAAGAGCAGAAGAAAATAAACTAATAGAAGTTAATTTAATAAATATTAGAGACTTTTCAGAAAACAAGCACAAAAAAGTTGATGACACACCATATGGTGGTGGTGCAGGTATGGTAATGCAAGCAGATGTTATATATAATGCATATAAATCTATAAAAAAGACAAATGCTAAAGTTATATATATGTCACCACAAGGACAAGTTTTAAATCAAAAAAAGGTAGAAGGATTAAGTAAAGAAGAACATCTTATCATACTTTGTGGACATTATGAAGGAGTAGACCAGAGAATATTAGATAAAATAGTAGATGAGGAAATATCTATTGGAAATTATGTACTAACAGGTGGGGAACTTCCAGCAATGGTATTAATAGATTCTGTAAGTAGATATGTAGATGGAGTTTTGAGTGATGGTTCAACATCTGAAGAATCATTTTCACAAGGAATTCTTGAATATCCACAATATACTAGACCAGAAACCTTTGAAGGTGTAAAGGTACCAGAAATTTTACAATCAGGTCATCATGAAAATATCAACAAATGGAGAAGATATCAAGCTTTAAAAAATACATATTATAAAAGACCAGAGCTTTTAGAAAATGTAGAATTATCTGAAAAAGATAAAGAATATTTAGATGAAATAAAATCTAAAAAAGATATAAAATAATTATGTACAAAGTGCAAAACAATTCCAGTGCACCGCTTGTACGAAGAAAGAAGGAGGTAAATACGATGGATATCATAAAATCAATAGAACATGAACAATTAAAAAATACTATTCCAGATTTAAAAGTTGGAAATACAGTAAGAGTACATGTTAAAATCAAAGAAGGAAACAAAGAAAGAATCCAAGTATTTGAAGGAATTATAATTAAAAAACAAGGTGGAGGAGTTAATGCTACATTTACAGTAAGAAAAATCTCTTACGGTGTAGGTGTTGAAAAAACATTCTTAATCCATTCACCATTAGTTGAAAAAGTAGAAGTAGTTAGAGTTGGTAAAGCTAGAAGGGCTAAATTATATTATTTAAGAGATAGAGTTGGTAAGGCTGCTAAGACTAAAGAAAAGGTAGGAGCAAGAATCGAAACTAGAGAAATAGTTGTTAAAGAGGAAGTTGTTCCAGGAGAAGCTGAAGTTGCTGAAGATGCTACAAACGTAGCTCCAGAAACAGTTGAAGCTCCAGTAATTGAAGAAGTTAAAGTAGAAGAACCAGTTAAAGAAGAAGTTAAAGTTGAAGGAAAAGCTTCTGAAGAAACTAAAGCTACAGATAAAGAATAATTTATAAAAGATCATCATGTATTTCGTTTGGAATAGTGGTGATTTTTTTTTGCTAAAAATTGGTTGACATAATAATAATTAAATGATATAATTCTCATTGAAATGTTAATAAACATTTGCTGTAACACAAAAAAAGTTTTTTGCATTTAAGGAGGTAGCATTATGAAAGCTAATTTATCATCAAAGAAAGAAGCTAATGTTATTGAGAAAGATGTTAATTTACGGTATATTTATCCAGATGAGGATTCTTTGAAAAAGGTTGGTTTTAAGTTTGAAGAACTTTCAATTGAAAAATGTTTGGTGCTTTTACCAGAAAACTGGTATTTTGCAGAAGTTGAAACAGACGTATATGATGCATACGAAATTTTTGATGAAAAGAAAAGATTACGTGCTAGATTCCGTTACAATGAAAGGTGTGCGGTGTTAAGTTTACTTCCACGATATGAGCTGAACGTCAGGGAAGACAACGATTATCAAGAAATTGTTGTAAAAGGTGCATATGATAATTTCATATATGTAGCAGGTTTTTGTAAAGAACTTTTTAGTGAAGAATATTACGAAGTTCTAAGAAAAGCAGAGGTATTTATGAAATGTCATTATCCTGGTTGGGAAGACCCAACTAAATATTGGGATTAATAATCAAAAAATGGTTGCCAGAAATTTTTGGCAACCATTTTTGATTTACACTAAGAAATTTATATAGTATTTCTCAGTATATTTTAGATGTTTTCATTTTTATCTTCTTCTTCTTTTTCATTTTTTGGCGTTTTAATCTTCTTCCATAAAAAAGGTTCAGCTAAAGTTTCAATTAAGCACAAAAATACTATAATATGTAGTATAATCATGTGTACATCAGAATTATGTGTGTAGTGGAGCAATGTGTATATAGCATTACCTAACATTAATATTGCACCTATAAAAAAAGGAACACGTTCAAATTTTGACAACCGTGCAGGTACTTCTTTAAAATGTTTAATGCTAATTACTATGCACATAACTAAAGTGACGATTGCAAAAAAGTAAAAAATAGAGTTAAGAATTGTAAACATCATACGAAAACCTCCTAAAAATCTTGTATTGTTGATAAGTTACTATATATGTGAAACCAAAAAGTAAGAGGAATTTCCTCCACTAATTAGTGAATAGAAATTTTGTAAATATGCTACAATTACTATTATATCAGCTTTTCTGCGAAAGTCAAGAATTGATTGTTACATGAGTTGACTTTTTATGTTAATCATAATATAATTGTTCTGTTACTAATTTTCTATATTAGTTAAATAATTCTAACTAATATTTAAAACGGTTGTGCTCATAATAAAGCAGGATGGAATATTCAATTCAGAAAGGAGTATATTATGTCAGTATTAACCAATTTTTTAACAGTATATGAATTAAATGTTGAAGGGGCTAGTAAAAAGTATGTAGAAAAGTTAAATGAATTCCGGAAAACAGTGGAAATGATGGAGAAAACTTTTGATTCTAAAGTTTCAGAGAATTCTGAAATTGGCAAGAGTATTTTAAAAAAAGAAGCTCAAGTATTTCGGAAGTTTTGGAATGAAATTGGATTTATTCCAGAGGAATTCCAGAATACTTGTTTAGGAACTAAGAAGGATTATAATTATTTAACTGAGTTATCAACTTATCCAGTAGTAAAGGTAGTAGAGCTGAAAAACATTGCAGAAAAACTGGGATTGGTAATATTACCTATGGATTATGTTGATATGGATGGTATTATTGCAGGTTATACAAAAATTAATCAAGCATATGCAAAAAAAATTAATGATGAGTATCGCAGATTCAAGAGAATTATTGCTAAGGTACGAACCTATACTGGTAATAAACGGTTATATATGTTAGCACCTGTTGCTGTTTATATGCCGTGGAAAGAGGTAACTATTGAAACTGCTATACCAAAGTTTTTTTCGAGCAGCTTAGAGCAGGTTTCGATCATTCTTGATTTAATTATTCCAGCCCAGAGAAATTTATACAAAAAGATATCTTCTGATAAAGAAGATGATAAGAATTTCAGGGAAGAAATGCAATTAAATTTTGAGCAGGTTGAAAAAGCAATAAAAAGTTGTCATCCAAGACTTAATGGCATGGTAAAACAATGCAGAGTAAGCAATGCTAGAAATACTAGAGCAGATAATGTACAAGATATGAGTTATGAAGAAAGAAAAAGACTAGATGATGTACACAGAAAATCCACTTTAGGTTTTTACGACTTAGATGAAACTTATGCATATGAAAAACAGATTTGGGATGCGTTACATCCACCAGTTTGTTTAGGAGATGACCCTATCATTTTTGCGATGGACTCTGAGATTAATATTTTAAAAGTTAAAGATGATACTATTGCACATGTAGGATTATGTTTTGGTGAAGATGTACCAGAGGAAATTTTTAAGAGATATGGCATGACAGCTGTTAATGATGAAAGATTTGAATCTATTACTTTTAGTTTAAAAGCATAATTTGGTGTTACTGTTAAAGAGACGAAGAAAAGATTTCTTCGTCTCTTTTTAGGTTATGTTGCTAAAAATATTTTAAAGATAGAAAAAAGAATTGATAAGATTTAGGTAGTAATAGTAATTTCATTAATAATAAATATATTTTTGACGTGCTAATTATAAAGATGTGATATAATGAGAGTGAAATTGTTGAGTGATTTTACAGTTTAATAATAATATTTTTTTAGTGGAGAAATGTGTAAAAATCTATTTTAGATAATTTATAGTTCATATGGTTTAAATTCAAAATTAAATCCTATAAATTCATGAATTTTAATATTTAAAAAATTATTTATATCATTGTTGGCTGGTGAAGAAGCATCTTTTATTCTACAAACTTTATTGTTTAATCTAACTAATGGATTAACGTATCTTTTCTTTCCTTTTACAGTAGTACAATAGATTTCATTATTTGGTGTATCACTTTTATAAACAGAATTTCTTGTTGCATTTTGAAAATTTTTAAATGCATTTTTTATATAATCATCTTTACAATTTCGAATTAATTGTAATACCTCTTTTTCAGAGAAATTATACAAATCATCAATTGTAATATAATTTTTTATATTCATTGATTTTATAATATCAGCAATAAATTGCATACACAACCTATCTTCATCTTCAATCCAACGAGGCCATAATTTTGAAATATTGTGTATAAATTTTTCACACAATTTTACATCTTTGAAAGCTAATTCATCTATACCATCTTCGTTTTGTAATATTATAATATTACTATAGTATTTTTCAATATCTTCAAGTTCGAATACTTTTACTTGATAAAGACCACCAGATAAAGTGTATTCGAATCTATCAGCACTCAATTTTGGTGTGTCATTATCTGCAATAGGATAAATATGATAGTCGGAAACTTCGCTAACTTTTATATTATCTCTTTTTAATAAAGTCATTATTTCTTTTGAATTTCTAATTATTTGTTCAGTTCTTTCCTCAGTAGATTCTTGTTGTTCAGAATCTCCATTCATAAAGTCAATGCAATGTTTAAATGTTGGAGTTGCAATATCATGGAATAAACCAGAAAGAGTTTGCTTTTTATCATGTGTAAAATGCCATATAATTAAAGCAACAGCCACACTATGAGTTAATGTAGAATAAAAATATTTATCATTATATACTTTGGTATATAATGTACCACAAGACATACCAATTCCATCAAGCCTAAGCATTTCTGGAACATAAATGTATTCTAATAACCATTCTGGAAATTTTGGTGATAATATTGTTAAGTAGTTTTGTATTTCTTTATTCAAATTTTTTAAATATTTGTTCATAAAATTAACACTCCTTTTAAAATTTTAGATATTACTTTATGAAATTAAGTATATCTTAAGTTTTCCTTTTTTGCATTAAATTTGTAAAATAATTATATTTTTATGATGAAATTTAGAGTAGAGGTTTTGATTTTAAAATTAGACTTTGTTTGTTATTAACTATATATTTAATATTTACTTTAATTTGGCAAAAAAAGTTTTATGAAGTTTTTTCAGATATTGTGGAATGGGAGTTCTTATTGTATTCTGGAATAAATACTGAAAAATTAATAGTTGCAATGCATATAAAAAAGTGTATTTCTATTATAAAATAATAGAAGTATAGTATTTTTAATATAAAAAAAACCTCACTGACAAAAGTCAGTGAGGCAGGAAAATTAACTCAAACACTGTGAAATATTATAAATATTCACGAAGATATTGGCTTGTTGTTATAAAATCAAAAACCTCGTACATCCCTGATGATGTAGAATGTTTGTTAGTCAAACCATTCTTATCACTAAGGTAGTATCCATTAGGCAAATTGAGTTTACTTACATCATTGCAACTTGCGATAATGATCTCTGGATAAGAGTCATTGCAAAAGCAAATTGCAGTGCCAGGGTTGAGTTTTTTCAATTCTGCTGTTAATCGAGTAACGCCTAAATTTTCCATTTTAGTACCTCCAAAAATTTTACATGGTTGATAGGTTCAAAGAAGTAAACACGAGGTCTACGTAGATAAAGGCATATAGCACTGAATCTATTCATAGTATAACATACTTTACATAAAATTGCAAGCTTAAATTAATTTTTTGTTAATGAGATTTTGTTTAGTGAAATGTTTCATGAAAAAAGTGTCAAAGAGTGACGTGTACCAATAAAATTGTGCTCCTCTACGAAAAAATGTGTAATCTCAAATTTAATGATTGCCAAAAAACATTCATGTGACATTAAAAAACTTATAAACAGAAAAGTCCGTAAGTTGATTTTAACTGGAGCAGGTATCCATTTTTGAACAGGTTTCAACCTCTCTATTTATGCTACATTCGAGATTTCCTGCCCTTTAAATTAATGCAGTTGGCTTAAATAGAGGTAAAAATCCACTTAAATAGCGGTGTTGATAGGTTTTCACGACTTTTATAGATAGTGTTTACTAACAATATATAGAGCAGGACTTATTGGGTCTTGCTCTATTATTAACTTGGTATGTATTATATAGTTTTCTGGTTTTGAAGTCAATAGCATACTGAAGATTTTTTACTATTAGAATTCTTCACTTTCGACTATTACTCCATAGCCTTTTGAGATTGGTGTATTCTTGTTTATCTCTAGTAGCTTTTCATTACCTAGATGAGGTGTGTACTCTATTAGTCTGTTGATATTCTTTCGTTTATACTTAGTTTCGTCTATCATTTTGCTTTTTCCTAGTCCTCTTGATGTTGCAAATGCTTCGCTTTTTTATGATGATATTTGCTTATGTGTAATGTGATTTAATTGTCGTAATTAAATCCTAATGCGAACTCCAAGTAATTGTCTTCATCTAATTCTATGCTCTTAATTAGTCTGTTTTCTGAGTGAAATAGGTAGTACCTTGTGTCGAATATCCATTCATTACAGCAGATTTGGTTTATCTTTTGTACTTGCTCCTGTGTTATCTTTGCCATGTTTTTCACTTCCTTTCTTTTTTTGTTTTTATAAACTTCTTTTTCAGTTCTTGCTAGTTCTGGCTAGAGTATTGTTGAAGCATATCTTTCTACTAAAGTAATAAAATGCACCGTGTTAGTTTTGGGGTAAATTGGCGAAAATAAGAGCAAAAAAGTGGTAAATTTGACTTAATTTATTATGTAACAGAGGACAGGTGCTAGGGGGTTATCCTAGCACCTGCTCATGGTATCATTTAGTAAAATATTAGATTACTTAAATATATTATCATCTTAATATTATCTAACTTGTTATAGGGTATCTTGTTATTATGTTATTGTTGGTATTTTAAGGATTATAGGTGCTGAGTGTTTATCCTCTCAGCACCTGTAATCTCAATGAACCACTATTCCTAATATTAGAACTTTCACTCTTAAATATATTCATATTATTTTGTTATAGGTACTGATGTGATATTTTTTGAGTTGTATCTGTTTACTTCATATTATGCTTATGTGGGTTATTCCGTATGTGTATATTATTGGTACTTTCTGTATTCGTTCTTCTATTCCTTACTATTTCATAATGATATTGTAGAGCCTTTAGGTCTATTTTCTATAACCTAAAGGCTCTAGATGTCATTAGAATTAGTTAATTCTTTTTATGTGTCTTGTTTTTGGAGTGTTTGGTGCTTCTTTTGGTATTGGTGTTTTATTTTACTTCTTTTGCTACTACTGCAAATCTTCCATTTTTTTGACTATAATCACAAGTGGATAGTGTTAGTAGTCTTTCTCCATATTCTGCCGTTTTGCCAGTATCATATAAACTTGCTTTTTTGCTATTGTTGATGTAACTTTCGTATTCCTTTTGGTTTTTCGCATTGACGAATTGGTAATATCTAAAGACATTCGTTTCATCTTGGTAATACACCCTTGAGTTAAAGGCTGATATTATCTCAAACGTCATGTCTTCGGTTGGAGTTGTAAATCTTATCTGTTTGTGTTCATTGTAATAGGCTTCTTTCTTGTAATTGATTAGGTCTTCAAACATTAGACCTTTTTTGTTTCTATGCCCATATATTAATAGGTTGTTGCTTGGGGTGTTGAAGTCATAATCTTTGTCTAGGAATATTGAGCCACTAGATATTTTTTCGTGTCTGTAAGTGTGTTTTAGGTAATAGTCGTTGTCTACTCCTTGTAATACTGGGTAATTGATATTTGTTCCTTCAATTTCTAGCCAACCTATAATGTCTTCATTCTCTTTTTGTAATTCTTCAATTTGGAGTTGTCTTTCTGTTTTTTCTGGTGTTATCTTGTCTTGTGGTATGTCTATTGTGTCTAATACCTGTGATATTTCCCTTTGAATTTCATTTTCTTTGTGTTCTGTGAGTTTTATCTTTATTATTAGTATAATAGAGCATATCAGTATAAGGGTTAATAGTATTGCTATTGTTCTTTTGAAATTGCTATCTTTTTTGTTACTATGTCTTGCCATGTCTTAAATCCTCCACTTGGTATAATAATAGGGTAGATGTGAATACACCTCTACCCATAATTGTTTATATTCTTTTTATTACTGCTAAACCTAATGCACAGATTGTACTTACTATTGTACTGATTATTGTTGTATAACTTTCTGCTCCAGTTTTTGGTGTATTGTCTAATTGTTTATTATTAGTTGAAGTAGTAGGTGTTGTTGTGTTGTCTGTTTCTGTTGGTGTTTCTGTTGATGTAGTTGTACTTTCTTCTGCTACAACGTAATTGCTGAAGTGGTCTGTTTCAAATGTGATGTATCCATTGCTTATAGTTGTTTCATATTTTGTTTTTGTTCCGTCTTCTGCTATTCTATATACGACTAATTTGCTTGTGTCATATCCGTTAGGAACTGGAATTGAAATCTTAACTTTTCCGTTTGGTTGAATTGTTGCATTGTTGCTTACTAGACTTATGTCGTATAACTCAAATTTGCTTACATTAGAACCTAATGCTTGTTCTACATCTATGTATGATTTGCCTTCTGTAACTTTGTTTACGATTAACTTTGTATCTGCTGGAACAATGTCAGTTGTTGTATCTAATTTTATGTTTGTTGTTGTATCTGTTTTTGATATAGTTTTTGTATCTTCTTGTTTTGGCTCTTTTTCTATTAAATTTCCTGTAAATGATATTGAGTATAAGTATAGTAGGTTATATTCTGGCATTACTATTTGGCCTTTATAATCTTTATTGAATAAAGTTTTGTCTGTTATTTGCTTTTCGTAAGTGTATTTTCCATTATTAGTCTTTACTAGGTCTAGTTTTCCAAATGGTACTATGTTTATGCTATTTCCTGCATTAGAAGATGTTTCAAATGTTACGTACAAGTCATCACATTTTGCTAATTCTTGTCTATCGTAAAGTGAACTAATCAAATATGAAATGCCTTCGCAATATTCTTTAATTTCTTTTGTCTTACTATTGATATATAGATGAGAGCCGTCTTCCTCTTCTGGAAGTAAATATGTTAAGATTAATTGTCTACTGTTTGTTTTTATAGTTGCATAATGATTTGCATTTGCTGTTATTCCACATACACTAATACCTGTTATCTGTCCTGTTAATGTATAGGTGTCTTTACCTTTTATGAATAGACCTAATGAACATTTTGCATATCTATTATTATCAATGGTTACTATTTCTAAGTCCTTTTGTTTTTCTTCTACTATTACACTAGCTTTTGTTTCATTATCATCTAGTTTGATATATACATTTTCATATACCATGTTATCGTTCTGTACTAATGAATTTAATTTGCTATTATTAGATAGCATTTCAATTACTTTTTTTGGATTAAGTTCTAAGTCACAATGTTCTCCACTTAACTCTACATTATTGATTAGTCCTGCTTCTATATCATTGCCAATTTTTATGTCTTCATTACTATATGCCTTAACCTTATTTGAGCCTAGTAGGCTTACTACTAATAGCATGATTGCTAATGCTATTATGAATTTTACTTTTGTTTTAATCATGATTATATTTCCTTCCTTTTATCCTCTTTGTATATCTAAGTTTCCAATACCTTTTACATATCGTTCGACCTCCTTTGTGCATACTAATTCCAATTGACCTCATTGTATCACTAATAGAACTTTTTGCAAATGGTATTTACATATTTTGATGTGTTTGTAATTTGTACTTACTGGCAATACTACTTATTAACTGGTAGACTTTTTGTAATGGAGGGTATATTATGGTTGATGAACTAAACATATATAGAATTATTTGGAACGATATTAAGAAACTTCGAACTTTGGAGGGTCTTTCTCAGGAGAAGTTGGCGGAACGAACTGGGAAGTCTGCCCATTTTATTTCTGTATTGGAACGTGGGGAGAGTGGGTTGAGTGTGCCTACACTGATTGAAATTTGTAAGGCTTTGAAGGTTGATACTAATTCAATTTTGTTGGGGTATTGGATAATTCTGTTATTCCTACTGATAATCTTTTGAATAAGACTTTTGAGAGTTTGAACGATGTTGATAGGGATATGGTTACTTATCTTCTTAATTATATTGTGAATACTAAGAAATAATAGAAGGAATATCGGTGCTGATATTCCTTCTATTTTATCTGTTATAATCTTTGCCAAATACTTCCGTCATCAATCTTGTTGCTATCTTAAATCCTTCGAAAAATTATTCACGAACTTCAACCTCCTCTGCTAGTGTTCGTTGCTCTATTAGGTTATTAAGCATTTCTTTTTGGTATGGGTCTAGGTCGTTCTCTAGCTCATCTCTTAATTTTATCGACTTTCTACGTTGTATTTCGTATTCCTAGCTTGTTTCTTTCTCTGCTTGAACATGTTTGTAGATTTCTAGTATTGCACTTTCTTTTTCCATTGCTCGCTCTTTTCTATGATTTTCTTCTTTTGATTATAATTCTTTTTATGGTTTCTGTCTTGTTCTACTTATATCTAGGCATAAGAATAGGCACTTAACTTGGTGCCTATCTGTTTTTATGACGGATTTTATTGCAATTTATGTTTGTTCATCTTCGATTTCCATTGGTATTACTGAAGTAGGGTTTATTGCATTTTAATGCAATTTTATGGCAACGTCCATGATATTGTGTAACACTCTGTGATAACTACCTATGTCATAGGATTGAGTAATACCAACACTTTGTGCCATTCTGCGATAGTTTGTACCACCTCATAATATTGCTAAAAATCATTTCTTAATGGAGCGATTACGGAGCAGGTATGCGAAAAAATACCTATGCATTGTAATGCTCTTTTTATATAATTCGATTTATTTGATTATAATTTAACATAAATTTTATATTTATACAAGTATATTATCCAAAATTATTTATTATATAAAAAACACCGATATGAACAAAAATAAAATTCATATTGGTGTTTTTTGATTATTCTTCCTTATGTAAATACAGCCAGTTTTGTCCTTCTGAAAGACCATAATCAAAGTCAACTATTACTTTTTCATCAATAACCATAAATGCTTCATGTTTTCCGCCCATATCATGTGTCAAAATTACCTGATACCTTTTAGCAAATTTTTTCTTCAATGTTTCAAAAAGTATATCATATTTGCTTTCTTTGGAAATATCAAGATATATAACACTTTTTCTATTTACTTGTACAGAAAAAATGTTATCGTCATATTCACAAATCTGAAATCTAGTATCTTCTCCTGTTTTAGTTGCATTATTGATAAGGTCTACAAATTCTTCAAGAATAATTTTTTCCATATAGTTGTTCTCCTTTCGCAATTGCAAAATGGTATTTATATAAGTATAACTATATTAGTTATATCACAGAATTATGTTAATGTCAAAAATATATTTTGGTTATGTTTTAAAACTATACCAAATTATTTTTTTAAACTTTTTTTATTTTCTTTTTCTAGCTGTTTTAAGCTTTTTGAGGGAGTAGATAAATCTTCTGGCATAGTTCCTCCAAGTTCTTTTATTGTTTTTCTAATTTTAGCACCAACCTCATAATGAGTTTTATTGGCTTTATTTTCAGTATCTACTTTATCTCTTTTTAGTCTTGATTAAGTTTGTGTAATACGAAATAAATTGGCAGCAAGTTCTTCGCTTCCCATATTATCTAGAATATCTTCTCTGTATCTTAATCCTTTTCTTTTTGCAATATCATCAGCTGTTTCTCCGTTATATAAACCTTTATAACCTGCATTATGAAATTTATCAAAATTTTTTACTCCTGCTTTTTTAGCAGTTTGATTTAATGAATAATTGCCTTTTCTTGTTAAATTCCTTTGATAGAATCTTTTTTCATCTTCTGTTAGCGTACTATATTCTTTTTCACTAATTTCTTGTTTTCTTGTTTGAACTGCAAAATATGTTTGAGCAAGAGCAATTACTTTTTTTCTACTATCTCCATTTTGAGCAATTAAATAACAAGCATAACGGGTTAATTCATAATCCTGTTGTTTTCTTTCAGCACCAGACCCTATTTGAACCATTTTATTGACGTCAATAAAATGGTCTAACTAACTTTAATGATAAACCCCCAGCTATGCTGGGGAGTATAATAAAACTTATAGTTTTGCCCAGGGTAACAAAAATTCCCACTCGAAACATGGTATAATATTTAAAGTTTGACGGCTAAAAATATTAATCATGAAAGGAGTGGGACGTATGAAAAGTCCATACACAAATAGCTTAGCACACACAGCATGGGAATGCAAGTACCATATAGTGTTTGCACCAAAATTCAGAAGAAAAGAAATATACGGAACCTTAAGAAGAGAAATAGGAATGATATTGAGAGAATTGTGCAGAAGAAAAGAAGTTGAAGTGATAAATGCAGAAGCATGTCCAGATCATATACATATGTATGTAAGTATTCCACCTAAAATAAGTATATCATCATTTATGGGATATCTGAAAGGAAAAAGTACGTTGATAATATTTGAGAGGCATGCAAATCTTAAATATAAATATGGTAACAGAACATTCTGGTGTAGAGGATTTTATGTGAGTACGGTAGGAAATAACAAGGCTGCTGTATATAATTATGTTGAAAATCAATTAAAAGAAGATATGCAGACGGATCAAATAACAATAAAAGAATATAAAGACCCTTTCAAAGGGTAGTGAGTAACAAAAACGCAAGTGAAAGTGGCGTAAGCTGTCAAACAGCGACGCTTAAGCGTCAGCTAGTAACAAGGCCTTATAGGCCGAAATGAAAATCCCCCAGTTATACTGAGGGATAGTTATATGACGTATTTTATTGCAATTTATGTTTGTTCATCTTCGCTTTCCATTGGTATTACTGAAGTAGGGTTTATTGCATTTTAATGCAATTTTATGGC
>ERZ824488.2204-NODE-2204-length-18168-cov-4.061006_pt1 | contig 18168 bp, 15 predicted proteins | sample MGYA00519936_ERZ824488 | MGnify/ENA primary metagenome ERZ824488 (study PRJEB31778, sample SAMEA3449153) | human gut metagenome | biome: human gut; feature: human-associated habitat; material: faeces | place: United Kingdom | collected 2010/2012 ... | reverse complement strand
GTCCGTGGCGTGGACCTTGCCGCGCGTGAGGTTGTAGATGAGCCAGGTGTCGATGGTGCCGCACATGAGCTCGCCGTCCTCGGCCATCTCGCGGGCGCCCTCGACGTTGTCGAGGATCCAGGCGATCTTCGTGGCCGAGAAGTACGCGTCGGGCACGAGGCCCGTGCGCTCGCGGATGAGGTCCGCATGGCCTTCCTCGACGATTCTGGCGATGGCATCCGCCGTTCGACGGCACTGCCACACGACGGCGTCATAGATGGGCTGGCCGGTCTGGCGGTCCCACACGACGACCGTCTCGCGCTGGTTCGTGATGCCGACGGCATGGATGCGGTCCGAGTGGATGCCGCTCTTGAACTGGACCTCGATCATGCAGGCGACCTGGGCGGAGAGGATCTCCACCGGATCCTGCTCGACCCAGCCCGGATGCGGGTAGCGCATCGTGAGCGGACGCTGGGCCACCGCGACCTTGTGGCCGAACTCGTCAAAGAGGATGGCCCGGACGCTCGTCGTCCCGGCGTCGAGCGCCATGATGCAGCCCTCGGGCGCCTCGCTCGCGCCCATCGCGTCGTTCTTTGCCGAGCTCATGACGCTGTCCATGATCGTTGCCATGCGTGCCTCCCGTCCTTTGCTCCGTACCAGTGTAGGGAGCGGGAGGAGACGGCACGGGAGGCTCTCGGCGGACGGTGGGACGCCGCGCGAGGCGGCGGCGCTCATGGCGATGCGGGCCGATGGCGTGGCGGCGGGGCAATCGACGGGCGCCAGCTAGCGCGCGAGCGCGGCGATGGCCTCGGCAGGAATGGGCCCCTGGCGCACGATACGCGGCTCGCCGGACGTGGTGTCGACGATGGTGGAGGCGGCGCCGGCGGGCGTGGGACCGGCTGCGAGCGTGAGGTCGGCAGACTCGGCGATGCGGCGCTCGATGTCGGCTGAGGTAGCGGGCGCGGGCATGCCGTGCGTGTTGGCGCTCGTCACGGCGAGCGGGCCCACCTCGCGGGCGAGCTCGCGCACGAGCGCAGAGTCCGGCACGCGCAGGGCCACGGTGCCGTTCTCGCGCTGGTAGTCGGGCGGAACGGCCTCGCTTGCGCGAACCACGAGCGTGAGGGCGCCGGGCCACAGCCGCTCCGCAAGCGAGCGCGCCCAGGAGGGGACATCGATGGCGAGACGGTCGAGCTCGGAGGCATCGGAGACGAGCAGGGGCAGCGTCTGGGCGAGGTCGCGGCGCTTGATGTCGAAGATGCGGCGGTGGCCGGGATTGCTCGGCGTGGCCGCGGCGCCGATGCCATAGACGGAGTCCGTGGGCAGCACGACGACGCCACCATCGCGCAGGACGGCCGCGGCATCCGCGACGACCTCCGGCGCCGGCTCGTCCTGGCTGCATTCGACGATGCGACCCTCCGGCTCGTGGGCCGGGACAACGGCCGGCAGCCTACCGGCAAGCGCAGCGACGATGAAGCGCGTGCGGCCCGTGAGGTCACGGCGAATCTCGACGGACTTCCAGCAGCCCTGCTCGCGCGCGAGGGCGGCGGCGGCATCGAGCGCGTCCTCGTGCAGCTCGACGGCAAGCATGCCGCCCGGGACAAGCGCCTTTGGGGCGAGGGCCAGCAGACGGCGATAGACGTCGAGGCCATCGACGCCGCCGGCGAGGGCAAGCTCGGGCTCGTAGTCTGCGACCTCTTCGGGAAGCTCGCGCATCACGTCGTCGGGAATGTAGGGAGGGTTCGAGACGAGCACGGCGAACGTGCCCATGAGCTCGGGCGACACGCCGGAGGCGAGGTCACACTCCACGATGTCGATGGCATCCGCCAGGCCAAGCGCGTCGCGGTTCTTACGCGCAAGGGCGGCCGCCGTGGGCGAGATGTCCGTTGCCGTGACGAGCACGCCGGGCCGCTCGCTCGCGATGGCGCAGCTCACGCAGCCGGTACCGCAGCCAATCTCGAGCACGTGGACTGGGCTCATCGCGCGCGCGGCGTCAACGCCCTCGAGCGCGGCATCCACGAGCAGCTCCGTCTCCGGACGTGGGATGAGGACGCCCGGCGCGCAGGCGACGTCGATGAAGCGAAAGCTCGTCTTGCCGGTGATGTACTGGAGCGGCTCGCCCTTGGCGCGGCGCTCGATGAAGCCGTGCATGCGGGTGAGCTCGTCGGCGGACAGCGGCTCGTCGAAGGCCATATAGAGACCCGTGCGGTCCTTGCCCGTGGCGGCGCTGAGCAGCCACTCGGCCGAGAGGCGCGCATGTTCGTCACCCTTGCGCGCGAGATAGTCGCGCGTCCAGGTGAGGCAGCGGTTTATCGTCCAGACGTTTTCTTCTGACATGGGGCCTCCGGCGGTTCTTGCGCCCGCGGCGGGGCGCCTGTGCTCCCTACATACTAGCGTCCGGCACGACGGCCGCAGCCAGCGCTCATCATGCCGAACGCACCCAAGTTTCTGGCGCGCGTCGCTTATCGTGCCAAACGCAGCTTATTTGCGGCGTCTCATGCCCAAGATAGGGACGATAAGCACGATAAGGACTAAGAGCCCCGCACAACCATTCGGTCATGGCTCTACAATTCAGCGTACGTGATCAAAGGATGCCGAGGAGGGCGCTCATGTTTTGTACCAAGTGCGGAGCCCAGCTCCCAGACGGATCGAAGTTCTGCACGAAGTGCGGCACGCCCACGGATGTCGTGGCGAGCGAGACGACCGTCATGCCAACCGCGGGCGAGACGCACGTCATGAGCGGGCAGCCCACACAGGTGGTTCCCCAAACTGGACAGCCGATGCCGCAGGCCACGCAGGTAGCGCCCCTGCCAGTAAGCCCCCAGGCGCCGTATGGCGCAGCGCCGCAGCAGCCCGTCTATTCCAGCGTCCCCCAGCAGCCCGCATACGGCCAAGGCGGGCAGGGCAACGGCGGAAGCAGGCGAGGGGTGGTCGTGGGCGTCGTCGTTGCCATCATCGCCGTCGCAATCGCCGCCGTGGCGTTCATCATGGTCGACCCCATGGGGCTGTTTGGCGGCAAGACAGGCCGGGACGCCGCCACGACTGCCGCAAGCTCGCCAGCAGCCTCCTCGACGTCCGCCGCAGACACGTCCGCCGCGAACACCTCGGCAGCAAGCACCTCGGCGGCCAGCTCGAACGCGGCCAGCATCTCGGCACAGACGTCCACGCCTGCACCGCGTGGCGCGAGCAGCGACTACGTCATCCCCGACAGCGACTGCACAAGCTACACGGCCGATGACATCAAGGCCATGAACCTCTCCGTTGACGAGCTCTGGTACGCGCGCAACGAGATCTATGCCCGTCACGGCCGCAAGTTCCAGAATGAAACCCTGCAGGCCTACTTCAATTCAAAGCCCTGGTACACGCCCGAGTACTCGCCCGACGAGTTCGATGACAGCGTGCAGCTGAGCTCCGTCGAGAGGGCGAACGCCGCGGCGATCAAATCCGTAGAGCAGAGCATGGGCTCCAATCACCTGTAGGGACACGTCATGAGCGAGAAGCATCCCGACAGAACGGGGCACAGAGGACCAACCGTAACCCGTAGGGCAGCCATAGGCGCCATTGCAGCGGCAGCCGTTGCGGGTGCGGGAGCCATCACGGCCGCGCTGGCGTCAAAGCGTCAAGCGCAGCCCGAAGACAAAGGCACGGCAGCTGTGACCGAGCAGCCTGCCGCATCAGCCCCCTCCAAGGACGCGGCGACAGAGCCGAGCTCGGCGGAAACCGTGGCTACCTCCTCAGACGAGCTGTTCGCGCATCTCGACATCGCGCAGATCATGCATGGAGAATTCGGCCATGGGCCCAAGGGCGTCGAGTACCAGAAGTACATCGTCCTGCATGACACGGAGGGCGACGGCGAGCCCGAGAGCATCGTGAGCTACTGGGCCGAGAACGGAAGCCTCGTCGCCGCCCAGTTCGTCGTGGGCAGGGACGGCCACATTGCGCAGTGCGTGCCCATGGACGAGATCGCGCACCACGCCGGCTACGGCGATGCGGGCCACAACGAGCTGTACGGCGTGACCGACGAGTCGCGAGACGACAAGCTAGGCACAAAGCCGGTTGGTTCGTCGTGTCCCGACTACGGGATGAACTCCTACTCCATTGGCATCGAGATGGTGCACGTGGGCGGCGAGGGCGACTACCCGCAGGCCCAGCTCGACGCGCTCGATGCCCTCATCGCCTACATCGACGCGTACTACGCCGAGCGGGGGCAGGCAGAGCCCAGCGCCATCATCGACCACAAGGCGTGGCGCACGGGAAACTCCGACACCTCAGCCGAATTCGCCGGCTATCTCTCAAACTACCAGGACCATCGCACGCATCTAGACGTGTAGAGGGCGCGCGTCGCTCATCGTGCCGAACGCACCCAAGTTTCTGGCGCGCGTCGTTTATCGTGCCAAACGCAGCTTATGTGCGGCGTCTCATGCCCAAGATAGGGACGATAAGCCCGATAAGCGCCGGAGCATGGGCCATATACAAAAAGAGACCCGCGAGAGGGAGTGCCCCTCTCGCGGGTCTTTGCTGGTGATAAGCGAGGCTTACACCTGCTGGGCGAGCTTCTCGGCACGGTCGGCGGCAGCGAGGGCGTCGATGACGTTGGCAAGGCCATCGCCGAGCAGCACGGAGTTGTACGTGGAGTTGAAGCCGATGCGGTGGTCGGTCACGCGGTCCTGCGGCTGGTTGTAGGTGCGAATCTTCTCGGAGCGGTTGCCATGGCCGATCTGGCTCTGGCGCTCGGCGCCGAGCTCGGCCTGCTGGCGCTCGAGCTCCTTCTCGTAGAGGCGGGCACGCAGCATCTGCATGCAGACCTCGCGGTTCTGGATCTGCGAGCGCTGGTCCTGCGACTGCACGACGGTGTTCGTGGGCAGGTGCGTGATGCGCACGGCGGAGTACGTCGTGTTGACGCACTGGCCGCCGGGGCCGGAGGCGCAGTACGTGTCGATGCGCAGGTCCTCCTGGTTGATCTGGATATCGATCTCATCGGCCTCGGGCAGCACGGCGACGGTAGCCGTGGAGGTCTGGATGCGGCCCTGGCTCTCCGTCTTGGGGATGCGCTGGACGCGGTGGACGCCGCTCTCGTACTTCATGACGGAGTAGACGCGGTCGCCCGTGACCTTGAACTCGATGGTCTTGAAGCCGCCGGCGTCGGACGGGCTGCTCGAGAGGACCTCGGACTTCCAGCCCTTCGCGGCGATGAAGCGCTCGTACATCTTGAACAGATCGCCCGCAAAGATGCCGGCCTCGTCGCCGCCCACGCCGGCGCGAATCTCGACGATGGTGTCCTTCTCGTCCGCGGGGTCGGCCGGGATGAGCATGAACTTGATGTCTTCCTCGAGCTGGGGGAGCTTCTCCTCGTTCTCGGCGATGTCGGCCTGGAGCAGCTCCTTCTCCTCGGCGTCGGACGCCTCGTGGAGCATCTCCTTGGCGGCCTCGATGTCATCGAGGGCGGAGAGGTACTCGCGGGCGGCGTTCACGAGGTCGGTCTGGTGCGCGTACTCCTTGTTGAGGCGCGTGAACTCCTTGATGTCACTGGCGACGGCCGGGTCGGAGAGCTTCTTCTCGAGCTCCTCGTAGGCATAGATGAGCTTCTCGAGCTTGTCTCGCATGGGGACTCCTTGTTGTGATGTGTGGCCGGGGCTGGACGCCACGTCGGTCAGGCGAATCGATGGGGATGAGGGCGGCGCGGCACTGTGGCGACGTCGCGTGCGACAAGGTAGCTAGAGCTTGTCGTTCCTCAGGTACATGGTGCAGTCCCCTTTCGCATAGTTGTTCGTATCATAGCGCGAGAAGGGAGCGATGCGAGCCGGAGCCCGGACGGCCCACAAGCTTCCACACATCGCGAGCGTGAGCGCTGCAAATCGGTCACTTTAGGGCCCCGTAGACCCCAGTTAGTGACCGATTTGCAGCGCTCGCGAGATTTGGGGCGAGACAGGCGGGAAGCGGCCGCCGCTTCCCTACTCCAACCCGGCCGCGAGCTCGGTGGCGCGCACGCGCTCCATGGCGGCGATGGCGCACCCGAGCATGCCCTCGTCGGGGACGCGCGTGGTGAGACGCTGCATCTGAAGGCCCGGCCACAGCACGAGGCGCACGAGCCACAGGTTCGGGTGCGAGCCCGCCCACTTCACCGTGACCTCGTACGACACGCCCGCCACGAGCGGCAGCAGCACAAGCCTGCTCGCGAGCACAAACGCCGCGCGGCCCACGCCCGCAAGGCCCAGCGCCTCGGCCCAGCTCGCCACCGGCACGAGCGTGTTCACGAGAATGGCCACGATCATCGTCATGATGAGAAGCGCCGTGCCGCACCGCACGTGCAGGCGACTGAAGCGCGCCGCGTTGGCCGGCGTGAGCTCAAGGCCATGCTCGAAGCAGTGGATCGCGAGGTGCTCGGCGCCGTGGTAGCCAAACAGGCGGCGCATGTCCGGCATGAGGCCAATCGCCCAGATGTAGGCCACGAAGATTGCGATGCGCAGCACCGCCTCGAAGAGGTTCCATGCAATCGCGTTGGTGGGCGCATAGTCTCCTACCAGCAGGTTTGCCGCCGCCACGGGAATGGCCATGAACAGCGCAATGCCGAGGAGAAGCCCCAGGGCCATCGACAGGCCAAACGCCACGGGCGACATCGGCTCGGGCGAGGAGGCCGACGCGTCATCGGTGCCCGCAGGCTCGCCGCCATCCTCGGCAACCGCACGCGTCTCCCCCGCCGCCGCCACGGGCGACACGCGCCCAGCGACGAGCAGGTTCGCATACGTCTCGCCCTCGTCGTCATACGCGTGGTCGCTCGCCACGCACATCGCCTTGTAGGAGAGCAGCATAGACTCCACGAACGAGACACAGCCCCGCACGATGGGCAGGCGCTGCCAGGCGGGCCGCGAGTCCGGCGCGGGCAGCTCGTGCTCCTCCACGTAGATGCGGCCGCTCGGCTCGCGCACCGCGGCGGCCCAGCTGAGCTTTCCTCGCATCATGACGCCCTCGGGAAGAGCCGATCCGCCAATGTGGGTGGCGAACAGCTCGCCCTCCTCGCCGATGCCGCCGTTGCGATGCGCCATGCGTCCCCCTGGTTGCACTCTTGATGCACGCTCGGGCGGCATCTTCCGTATCCTTATGGGTACCCTACTACGCATGGGCCGCGGCACAAAGCGCGGCCAGACCGCACGCGCGAACTTCGCGCAGATGCCCACAGGAGGACGCATGCCCAACAAGCCCGAGCCGCTGTTCATCGACGGCCACTACCACTACACGCTGAGCTCCTATGACCCCGTCGAGGCCACGCTCACCATCCCGCACCTCACAGACGAGGAGGTGGGCTACGGCATCGCCGGCATCGTGGCCGAGCGCGGCTGGAAGGAAGACGGCCTGCCCACCGACGCCTGGGTTGCCGAGAACGTCGAGGGCCTTGGCACGCTCGACGAGCTCAAGCAGGCCGTGCGCGAGGAGCTCGAGCAGATCAACGCGCGCTACGTGGAGTCCACGAAGGGCGGGCTGTGCGCCGAGGAGCTGGCCAAGCGAGTTGAGCAGCGCGTTCCCGCGGCCATCGTCGAGCGCTCGCGGGACATCGTGCGCCAGGGCTTCGAGATGCAGGCCGCCCAGAACGGCGTTGCGCTGGCGCAGCTGCTGGCAGCCTCTGGCATGAGCGAGCACGACTACGAGCACGCCGTTGACGAGGAGGCCCAGGCAATGGCCGAGCAGAACGCCGCGCTCGACGCCATCGTGGACGAGTACGCCATCTACGTTGACGAGACGGAGCTCCCCGCCATCCTCGGCCTCTCGCCCAAGGACGCCAAGACGGTGATCGACGACGCTCGCGAGCACGGGGGCCTCGAGGAGGTCATGGCGTTTGCCCGCCGCCGCCGCGCACTTGAGGCCGTCGTGCGAGATGCCTCGTTCACCGAGGAGCACGAGACGGCCGAGCAGGCCGCCCGCCGCGTGGCCGAGATGCGCGCCCAGATGCAGACCGCGATGCCGGGCGATGAAAACGGCAGCGAGGACGAGGGCGACAAGCCGCACCTCAAGCTCGTCTAGACGCAAGTTGACATAGGCAAGCTGGCGGGGGAACCAGCCCTCATGAGACAAAGGGACTGTCCCTTTGTCTCATTCAAAGAAAGAGGCCCGCGGCGCAGGTGACGTCGCGGGCCCTTCGCTTGCTATGAGCGAGTGCTACTCGGCAGCGGCCTCGGTCTCGACGGCCTCGGCGGGAGCCTCGGTGGCCTCCTCGGCAGGAGCCTCAGCGGCAGCCTTGGCGGCCTCGGCAGCGGCCTTCTTCTCGTACTCGGCGGCACGCTTGGCCTTGGCAGCGGCCTTGGCCTCGCGCTCGGCCTTCTTGGCGGCGGCGAGCTCGGCAGCCTTGGCCTCACGGGCGGCCTTGGCGGCAGCGGCCTTCTCGAGCTGGGCGGCAGCGGCGCCACCGAACTTGTCGGCGAAGCGCTGGACGCGTCCACCGGTGTCGACGAGCTTCTGCTGGCCGGTGTAGAACGGGTGGCACTTGTCGCACAGGTCAACCGTCATGGAAGAGACGGTCGAACGGGTGACCCAGGTGTTGCCGCAGCTGCAACGGACGTTGCACTCGACGTAGTCGGGGTGGATACCATTCTTCATAGCAGGACTCCTTCTTGCTTCATGCCTGGTTCCGACCAGGCTTTGGATGCTCCCCGGCGCATGCGTCAGGGATGCTCTGGTTCCGACCAGAGCGAACAAGCTTTTGAATGGTAGCATGGTCGAGGTAGCGCTGTCACGAAGTTTTTGCCGTTTGCCCCGCTCACGGGGGCAAGTTCACGGCTTCACCATCGAGCATTGGAGTTCGCCATGTTTCTCGCAATTGACGTCGGCAACAGCCAGACGACGATTGGACTTATCGAGAACGGCTCGGTGGAGAGGCGCTGGCGGCTCAAGACGGACCGCCTCGACACCTCGGACGAGCTTGACGCCGCACTGCGCTCATTTCTCGCGCTCGACGGCATTGCGCTCGCGGACGTTCACGCGGCCGCAGTGGCCAGCGTCGTCCCCGTTCTCACGGACATGTGGCGCAACGCCCTCGCGCACGCCCTGGGTAAGGAGCCCTTCATCGTAAGCGCCGCCGAGGTGCGCGGCATCGAGGTTGCCATGCCCTACCCGTCCCAGATCGGCGCGGACCGCATCGCCGACGCCGTCGAGGCGCGAGGCACATACGGCTCACCGGCGATCGTCGTCGACTTTGGGACGGCGACGAACATCGACGTCGTGGACGCACGCGGGCGCTACCGCGGCGGCTGCATCGCCCCAGGGCTCATGCTGTCCGCCTCCGCGCTGTTCGAGAAGGCCGCCAAGCTCGCGAGCATTCCCATCGAGGTTCCGCCCGCGCCCATCGGCGACACGACGGAGCACGCGCTGCAGTCAGGCCTCGTGCTGGGCGTCGCCGCCCAGGCGGAAGGGCTCGTGGCACGCATAAAGGCGCAGCTTGCTGCCGAGGAGGGCGTCGATGGCATCGACTGCCCCGTCATTGCGACGGGTGGCCTCTCGCGCGTCATCGGCCAGGCGACGGACGTGTTCACCGCCGTCGACGTGGACCTCACGCTGCGCGGCATCTGGCGCATCTGGCAGGCACGCTAGCCAACCCGGCATCGCGCGCGCCGGCCGGACACGGCAAAGGTGCCGCGCCCCGTCCTCTAGCGCAGGCTGGCCTGCTCGGGAGAGACCACGAGCTCACGGCCATCGGCCAGACGCACCGTGGCGCGGCCCCAGACGTCCACGGCCGTGAGCGTTCCGGCCGCGGCAACGCGACCGTTGGGATAGACGACCTCGCACGAGCGCCCCATGAGCGCAAGGGCATCGAAGTAGTCCGAGAGCACCGGTGCCACGGGCCCGGCGGCGCCGCGGCCAGCCGAGACGTCTGCCGCCCATGCGTCAACGCGCGAGGCGACCGCCGAGCAGACGGCATGCGCGAGCTCGCCAGATGCCATGGCGGCGAACAGGGCAAGCTCGACGCCTGCCGAGCAGACCACGAACATGCCGCCCTCGCCCGTACCGGCGTGGACACCGAGCGCACACGCCACCTGCGTCGCGTGGGCATCCTCATCTGGCACCACGACGTTGCCCGGCCAGGCAAGCGCGAGGTCGTCTCGCAGAGGACGCAGCCCCTCAAGGGCACCCAGGGCGCAGACGGGCAGAATCCCCATGTAATGGCTCATGGGCACGGCGGGACGCAGCAGCACGGCAAGACGCAGCGTGCCGCTCTCAACCGCAATGGCGCACTCCCCCGCAGGCGCCCCGGTGCGGGCGCGCTCGATAAGCTCCTCGGCTACTCCCATGAGATCTCCCCCAGGTCGGCACGGACGAGGCCAACGCGCTGCTCGCGCGGCAGCACCGAGATGCCCGCGTGGGCGAGGAAGCGCTCGGGATCGTGCATGAGGTCCTCCATGGGGACGATCACAAAGTCGCGCTCGCCCAGGCGGGGATGCGGCAGGGCCAGCTTGCGACCGGCGTGTGTCTCGCCCTCCATCCACAGCAGGTCGCAGTCGATCGTGCGGGGACCATGGCCCTCCTGCCCGGCAGGACGCGTGCGGCCCAGCTTCTTCTCGACGCCCATCAGCTCGTCGATGAGCACGAGCGGGGCGAGCTCGGTGCGAATCTCGGCCACGGCGTTGGCGACAGGCATGGCAATGCCGTAGGCGGGGTCCGTCTCGTAGGCGCGGCTCACGCCCGTAACGCACGTGAGCGGGATGGCGTTGATGAGAGAGACGGCGCGCCTGAGATAGTCCAGGCGATCACCCACGTTGGAGCCCAGGGCCACGAACGCGCGGCGCGGATCGGGGTGTGCCACGGACCAGTAGGAGTTGAGGGCCTGCGAGACGCCCGCAACGTCATGGACGCGCAGGATGCGAGTGCCGGCCTCGACGGCGGCAATGCAGACGCCAGCCGTGGCTGCATCGCGCGCCGTGGCCTCCGTGACGCCCGACACCGCGCCCACGAAGCGCTTGCGCGAGACGGCGCAAAGCACGGGGTAGCCCATAGAGACCATCTTGGCGTTCGCGCGCTGGATGACCACGTCCTCGTCGGCAAGCTTCCCAAAGCCCGGGCCCGGGTCGATGCAGATGCGGTCGCGTGAGACGCCGGCGCGCATGAGCTCGCGGGCCTGGTCGCCGAGAAAGCCCATGACGTGGCGCATGATCGGGCCGGAGTCCGGCAGCGTGAAGCGGCGGTTGCCGCCGGCGAGCGTCACCGTGGGGCTCGTGACGCCACGGGCGCTGCGGCGCATGACCTCGTCGAGGCGCTCCGCCGCCGCGGCATCGGCGGCCTCGGCAGCCGTGGGCTCGTCGTGCTTCTCGGCATCGTCCTTGGCGTGCGCGGCGGCACGTGCGGCGGCGCTGGAGTCAAGCGTCACGGAGCGGCGCGGCGTGCGGCCAGAGACCTCACCGGCGTGCATGACCACGCAGCCGCAGTCGCTCTCGACGGCCACGCGGACCATGTCGGGGTTCGTGAAGCCCGTGACGTCGTTCACGATCGACGCACCGAGCTTCACGGCCAGACGCGCGACCTCCGGATGACGCGTGTCAACCGAGACGACCGCGCCGGCGTCTGCCAGCGCCCGGATGACGGGGATGACGCGCTTGGCCTCCTCGTCAGGCGAGACGGGTCGGAAGCCGGGGCGCGTGGACTCGCCGCCCACGTCGATGATGTCGGCGCCGTCGTCGAGGAGCTTCAGGCCCCACTCGATCGCGGCGTCCGGGCTGGCATGGGTGCCGCCGTCCGAGAAGGAATCGGGCGTCACGTTGAGGACGCCCATGATGCGCGGACGCGCGAGCGATATCTCGTGCTTTCCGCAGTGCCAGGTCATCTGGTCTTCTCGAAGCATAGGCACCTCTCCGTCGTGATTAGCTCTCTCGATTGTAGCGGCCGCGCGCAGACGCCACGAGCTTTCCAGCAAGCAGCGGGCGAACGCCGCGTGGGGCGTCTAGAAGTCGAACGCCTTGGCGATGTCGGCCTGGACGATGACGCTGGCGCGCGAGCTCACGGGGATGGGGCCGCGGTTTACCACGACGAGCTCCTGGCCAAGGAAGTAGTCGATGAGGCCCGCGGCCGGGTAGACCACGAGACTCGTGCCACCCACGATGAGCATGTCCGCCTCGCGAATCGCGAGAATGGCATCACTCACCACCTGGTTGTCGAGGCCCTCGCCGTACAGCACGACGTCGGGCTTGATGGGCCCGCCGCACTCGGGGCACACGGGCACGCCATTGGCGTCCTCGTGTTCGCGCGCCATGATCCACTCGGCCGAGTAGACATGCCCGCAGCGCTGGCAGATGTTGCGATGCACCGAGCCGTGAAGCTCCAGCACGTTCTTGGAGCCAGCCGCCTGGTGCAGGCCGTCGATGTTCTGCGTCACCACAGCCGTAAGCTTGCCCGCACGCTCCAGCTCGGCGAGCTTGAGGTGAGCCTGGTTTGGCTTGGCACCCAGCGCGATCATCTTCGTGCGGTAGAACTCATAGAACTCGGCAGTGTGCGTCTCGAAGAAGTCATGGGAGAGCATCGTCTCGGGCGGATAGGCGAACTTCTGGTGATAGAGGCCGTCTACGCTGCGGAAGTCCGGGATGCCGCTCGCCGTTGAGACGCCGGCGCCCCCAAAGAACACGATGCGGTTGTGACGTTCGACGCGGCGCGCAATCTCGCTAGCGGCCTCGGACGGGTCCGTGATGGTGATGGGCATGATGCCTCGATTCGTAGGTGGGAGCTTCTCGGGCAAAAGGATAGCCCTCGCCGCGCCGCGACGGCCCGAATCCCGCCGCGGCGCGTGCTACAGTCACTTCTCGAGAACAAGGAGGCCGCATGACCACGCGCGAGACGAACATATCAGGCACAGCGCTCGTCCTCGAGGGCGGCGGCATGCGCGCGGCCCACACGGCCGGCATCGTGGCCGCGTTCATCGAGCACGAGGTGTGGTTCCCCTACGTGTGCGGTCTGTCCGCAGGTGCCTCGAACACCGTGAACTACCTCGCACGAGATGCCGAGCGCACGCGCATGTGCCTCGTGGACATCGCGGGCGACAAGCGCTTTGGCGGCATCGGCTCGCTCGTGCGCCACGACGGGTTCTTCAACTCGCAGTGGCTCTACGACGAGGCAATCCAGGACGGGACGCTTCCCATTGACTGGGAGACGTTCCGCACCAACCCAACGCGGGCGCGCATACAGTCCTTCGAGCGTGACACGGGCCGCACCGTCACGTGGACAAACGAGGACATGACGTCCCCGCTTACGATGGCGCGCCTCGTCCGCGCAAGCTCCACGATGCCGTTCGTCATGAGTCCCATCGAGGTGGGCGGCCAGGTCATGCTCGACGGCGGCCTGGGCACGGGCGCGGGGATTCCGCTGCACCTGGCCGAGGAGGACGGCTACGAGCGCTTCTTCTTCATCGGCACGAGGGAGGCGGGCTACAGAAAGTCACCCATGGGCCGAGGAAAGCGCGGGCTCATGCGACGCCTTTGCGCCGGGCAGCCGCACGTGTTCGACGCCCTCGAGACACGAGCCGAGCGCTACAACGCCGCCCTCGACCACCTCGATGAGCTCGAGCGCGGGGGCCAGGCCCTTGTCGTGCGCCCCGAGACCATGCCCATCCACAACACGGAGACGAACGTGGGAAAGCTGCGCGCCGTCTTTGACCAGGGTCACGCGCTGGCCGAGCGCGAGATGGATCGTTGGCTAGAATGGCTCACGGACTAGCAGACGGTGACAGTTTGGCCCCGTCCCCAAGTGTTACCGACAGGGAGGAACCCATGACCGAGAACCGAGAGCTTCGCCTCGCATCCTGGAACGTCAACGGCCTGCGCGCCGTCATGAAGAAGGATCCGAGCTTCGTTGACGTCGTCGAGAGCATCGGCGCCGACGTCTTCGCTATCCAGGAGACGAAGCTCCAGGAGGGCCAGATCGAGCTCGACCTTCCCGGATACCACCAGACGTGGAGCTACGCCGAGCGCAAGGGATACTCGGGCACGGCGGTCTTCTCGCGCGAGGAGCCGCTACGCGTACTGCACGCGGACGCCATGCTCCCGATTGCCCACGAGGTGTTGGGCGCGGACGACGAGCAGCTCTTTGCCGTGGCCGCCACGGAGGGCCGCGTGTGCGCCCTTGAGTTCGACGCGTATTGGTTCGTCAACGTCTACACGCCCAACGCGCAGGGGCAGCTCGCTAGGCTGGACACGCGCCTCGCATGGGACCACGTCTACCGTGAGTTTCTCGCGCGGCTTGCTGCCGAGAAGCCCGTCGTAACTTGCGGCGACTTCAACGTGGCACACGAGGAGATCGACCTCAAGAACCCAGGCCCCAACCGAGGCAACGCAGGCTTCTCGGACGAGGAGCGCGAGAGCTTCACGAAGTTGCTGGACGCCGGCTTCACCGACACGTTCCGCGCGCGCTTCCCCGAGCTCACGGGCGCGTACAGCTGGTGGAGCTACCGCTTCAACGCGCGCAAGAACAACGCGGGCTGGCGCATCGACTACTTCCTCGTGAGCAACGACGTCGCCGGCCGCGTGACAGGCGCGTCGATCCTCTCCGAGGTCTACGGCAGCGACCACTGCCCCGTCGAGCTCACCATCGAGCTATAGCGGAACCAAAGGGGACGGGTTCGTTTGGTCCGAGAGGACGAACCAAAGGGGACGGGTTCGTTTGGTCCGGGAGGGTATGACCTGCGGGACCAGATGAACCCGTCCCCTCTGGTGCCTAGTGGATGTTGGCGGCGTCCACGGCGTTGAGGAACGTCTCGGCATCGGTCGTGGCGATGAGCTCCTGGGGGAAGTGGATCTCCTCAAGCATGGCGAGGGCGTGGCCGAACCTGCCAATCCCCATGCAGATGTGGGCGTCCGTGTTCACGGCAATCTTGCAGCCGAGCTCGGCGCAGGCCTGGGCAATCTCGCGGCAGGCAGCGTCGACGGCGGGCCTGTTGAACTCGAGGCTGTGGTCGTTGATCTCAATGAGCTTGTTCAGGCGGGCTGCCTCGCCCACGACCTCGCGCACGTCGAACGGCACGGCCGAGCGACCGGTGTGCGCTAGCATGAGCACCTTGGACTCGTGCAGCGCGTTCACGTACATCTGCGTCGTCTGGGCAAGCGAGGCGCCGCGCGAGAATGACCTGTCATGGACGCTGGCGATGACGTACTCGCAGCCCTTGAAGACGCGGTCCTTGAGAATCTCAGGTTTATCGAGCGGGCAGCCGTTTATCTCGATGTCCACGGGGATGTCCCAGCCAAACAGGTGGCCGTCCAGGTCCACGATGTCAGCCTCGCAGCCGTGCATGAGGCGCACGCCCTCCCACTCGCGCGGCCAGCAGGCGTAGTTGTAGAAGAACTGGAAGTTGCGCATGTGCTGCTCGGGGTAGAGCATGGGGCTGTAGTGGTCCGTCGAGGCGAGGAGCTCGAGGCCCGCGTCGCGAGCAGCAAGGACGTTCTCGCGAATCGTGGAGTAGGAGTGGCGCGAGTAGAGCGTGTGGGTGTGGGTGTCGCACAGGTTCTTGAGCATGGGTGACCTCCGCGGGCGCATGGCAGCGCCCATAGAAAGGGCCGGGCGCAAGCGTCCGGCCCCGTGACTACTTGTACTCGGCCGCGAGCGCCTGCCACGCGGGCATGGAGTTCACGATGGTCTCGTAGCTCACGCAGTAGCCCACGCGCACCCAGCCCGGGCAGCCGAAGGAGTCTGAGGGAACGGGCAGGAGCTCGTGAGCCTTCGCACGCTCGAAGAAGGCGCTGGCATCGGGCTCAAGCGCCTTGACCCACAGGTAGAAGGCACCGGCAGGCTCGATGTACTCGTAGCCGGCCTCGGCCAGACCACGCGTGAGGGCCTCGCGGTTGCGCGCGTAGGCGTCGACGTCACTGGGAACGTCCACGCAGTCGATGAGCACGCGCTGGAAGATGGCAGGAGCACAGACGAAACCCAACGTGCGGCCGGCGCCGGCAACCGTCGGGACGAGGCGGTCGTGCTCGGGGTTCGTAGGCGGCACGAGCACCCAGCCGATGCGCTCACCGGGAAGCGACAGGCTCTTAGAGTAGCTGTAACAGACGATGGTGCGCTCGTAGATGGCGGGCGCCCAGGGAACCTCGGCACCGTAGGTGATCTCGCGATACGGCTCGTCGGAGATGAGGTAGATGGGATGACCTGTCTCCTGACCGCGACGCTCGAGCGCGGCAGCGAGCTTCTCGAGGGTCTCGCGCGTGTAGACGGTGCCCACGGGGTTGTTGGGCGAGTCGATGATGACGGCGGCGGTGCGCTCGGTGACGGCGGCGGCAACGGCGTCGGCATCGATCTGGAATGTGGAGGCGTCGGCCATGACCTCGACGCAGGTGCAACCGCACGTCTCGATCCAGACGCGATACTCAGGGAAGTACGGGGCGATGACGATGACCTCGTCACCCGGGTTGGTCACCGCATGGAGCGTGATGGTGAGCGAGGCGGCGGCGCCGCAGGTGATGTAGAGGTCATCGGCGTCCGCCACGGGTCGCTCGCCCATCTCGGCAGAGAATCGACGCGAGAGCGAGGCGGCGACGGCCTCTCGGCAGGCGGGCAGGCCGTTGGCGGGAGTGTAGCCGTGAACCTGCGCGGGCGGGAGCTCGGCAGATGCCTTGAGAGATGCCGCGACCTCGGCGGGAGCGGGAACGCTCGGATTACCCAGGCTGAAGTCAAAGACGTTCTCGGCACCGATCTGCGCCTTGCGGGCAGCACCGTACGCGGCAATCTCGCGGATCGAGCTCTTGGAGGCCCCGTAGCCGTACATCGTTTCGTTGATCATTGCATCCCCCTTGCTTATGGAACAACGGCCGCCCGAGGGCAGCCGTTGTCGTCGTCACTCGCTTGTCTCGGTCTTGCTCGAGTCATCGGGCGCGGCGCTCTCGCCCGCCTCCTCGGCGGCGACGGCGGCGCGCGCGGCCTCTGCGGCCTCCGCGGCAGCATCCTCGTCGAGCTCACCGGGCTTGGCCGCCGGAGCCTCAGCCTGTGCGGCCTCCGGGTGCGCGGCCACGTACTCGTCCCACTCGTCATCGAGCAGGGCGTTCACGACGTCGCCCTCGACCGTCTCGCGCTCGAGGAGCACCTTTGCCATCGTGTCCATCTGGTCACGGCGGGCCTCGAGCACCTCGCGGGCGCGGTTGTGGGCCTCGCGCATGATGCGCTCCACCTCGTCGTCGATGCGCTTGGCGGTCTCTGCCGAGTAGTCCTGGTGATCCGCGTAGTCACGGCCGAGGAACACCTCGTGCTGGGCCTCGCCGAACACCTGCGTGCCCAGCGCCTCGCTCATGCCCAGGCGCGTGACCATCTGGCGGGCGATCTTGGTGGCGCGCTCGAGGTCGTTGCTCGCACCGGTGGTGATGTCGTCGCAGAAGAGCTCCTCGGCCGTACGGCCGCCCAGCAGAACGGCGATCTGGTCGAGCATGCCGTCTCGCGTGTTGAGGAAGTGGTCCTCCTCGGGGAGCTGCAGGGTGTAACCGAGCGCCTGGCCGCGCGCAATGATCGAGATCTTGTGCACCGGGTCGGAGTTCTCGAGGATGTGGCCAACGAGGGCGTGACCGCTCTCGTGATAGGCGATTGTCTTGCGCTCGCTCTCCGTCATGACGCGGCTCTTGCGCTCGGGGCCGGCGATGACGCGCTCCATAGCCTCCTCGACCTCGTCCATCGTGATCTTGGACTTGTGGCGGCGCGCGGCGAGCAGTGCGCTCTCGTTCATGAGGTTCATGAGGTCCGCGCCCGTGAAGCCCGGCGTGAGCTTGGCCAGGCGGCCGAAGTCGACATCGCCGGCAAGCGGCTTGCCCTCGGAGTGAACGCGGATGATCTGCTCGCGACCAGAGAGGTCGGGGCGGTCCACGGTGACCTGACGGTCAAAGCGGCCCGGGCGCAGCAGCGCCGGGTCAAGGATGTCGGGGCGGTTCGTCGCGGCGATGAGGATGACGGCGTCGTTTGCCTCGAAGCCGTCCATCTCGACAAGCAGCTGGTTGAGCGTCTGCTCGCGCTCATCGTGGCCACCGCCAAGACCCGCGCCGCGCTGACGGCCCACGGCGTCAATCTCGTCGATGAAGATGATCGAGGGGCTGGCGGCCTTGGCCTGCTTGAACAGGTCGCGCACGCGGCTTGCGCCCACGCCCACGAACATCTCCACAAAGTCAGAGCCGGAGATGGAGAAGAACGGCACGCCCGCCTCGCCGGCAACGGCCTTGGCCAGCAGCGTCTTGCCCGTGCCCGGAGGGCCAACGA
>ERZ824488.2202-NODE-2202-length-18180-cov-12.193766_pt1 | contig 18180 bp, 17 predicted proteins | sample MGYA00519936_ERZ824488 | MGnify/ENA primary metagenome ERZ824488 (study PRJEB31778, sample SAMEA3449153) | human gut metagenome | biome: human gut; feature: human-associated habitat; material: faeces | place: United Kingdom | collected 2010/2012 ... | reverse complement strand
GCAGGGAAATTGCGCTTAGGCGTTGTAGGGGCCGTCATCGGCGGCCCGCTCGTGGCTATGCGTGTTTACGTCAACCCCTCCGTCTGCTTATTTCAACTCTTTACTTATGCACCGATGGGTGGGCGTATTTCAGTTCGTACTTTTTGGCATACTCGGCAAAGTCCGCCTTATAGCGGGCGTCGTTGCCGCTCTTAACGGTATTAAGATATTCGTGCGTATCGAACTCGCCTCGGTCTATTTCCATTACGCATACGGCAATGTTTGAGCAGTGGTCGCTTATGCGCTCGCAGTTATTCAAAAGATCGTTCAGTATAAATCCAAGCTCTATCGTGCAGCGGCCCGCCTGCAGGCGCTCTATATGCTTGCGCTTTATCTGCGCTATCAGCACGTCTATAACCTGCTCCAGCGGCTCCACCCGCGCGGCCTTGTCCAAATCGTCGTCCTTAAACGAATCCATGGCAAGGGTTAGTATTTCGTTGAGCGCGCTGAAAAGCAGGTTCACTTCCTCCGTAGCATGTTCGGAGAATGTAAGTCCCTTTTCGTGCATCTCCTTCGCGCTTTGGCGAATGTTCAATGCGTGGTCGCCTATGCGCTCAAAATCGCCAATGTTATGCAAAAGCTTTGATACGTCCGCGCTGTCGTTATCGCTCAACGCTGAAGCGGAAAGCTTAACAAGGAAGCTTCCCAGCTTGTCCTCGTACATATCAAGCTCCGTTTCCTCCGTCTTTACGTCCGCAGCCTTATCGTTATCGTAGCTTAGCATAAGTCCCATTGCCGTCAGCACGCAGGAACGCGCAATGTCGCTCATCTTCACGGCCATGTTATAGCTTTCGTGCACCGCAAGGCCGGGGGACAGCAGCAGCCTTTCGTCCAGGAATACTTCGCTCTGCTCCGCGTCATTGCCGCGAACCACTATGCGGGATATCTTTATGAGCACCTTGCGCGCGGGCAGCAGTATTATGGTGGTTATTATGTTGAAAACCGTGTGGCAAAGGGCAACCTCCGGCGCGGAAAGCGGCGAATTGATAAAGCCGAAGCCTATTATTGCATTAAGCCCATAGAACACTATCATGCAGAATACAGTGCCTATTATTTTGCCGGTAATGTGCACTATGGCGACCCGGCGCGCGTTCTTGGTAGTGCCTATGCTTGAAAGCAGGGCCGTGGCGCAGGTGCCAATGTTAAGCCCCATCACGAGCGGTATTGCCATGCCGTATGTTATGCAGCCCGTAAGGGAAAGCGCCTGCAAAATGCCAACGCTTGCCGCGCTGCTCTGTATTATTCCGGTGAAAACAAGGCCCACAAGCACGCCTAAGAACGGATTGTTGAACGCGGTCAGTATCCCCGTGAACTCCGGCATATCCGCAAGCGGGGCAACAGAGCCGCTCATAAGCGTCATGCCGTACATCAATATGGCAAAGCCCACGAACACGCCGCCTATGTCCTTCTTTTTCTGCGTATTGCACGCCATTATCATTATTACGCCTATAAGCGCCACTATCGGGGAAAAGTTTTCCGGTTTAAGGAGGTTTATAAAAATGCTGTCTCCGCTGATGCCGGAAAGGGAAAGTATCCATGCGGTAAGGGTAGTGCCTATATTGCCGCCGAGTATAACGCTAACCGTTTGCTCAAGCTGCATAATGCCGCTGTTCACAAGGCCCACAAGCATTACCGTAAGGGCCGAGGACGATTGAATGGCTATTGTTATAGCCGCGCCGAAAATAAGGCTTGTGGACGTGTGCGCGGTCATTTTCTGCAATGTTGATTGCAGCTTGCTGCCGGAAAGCTTTTCAAGCCCCGCGCTCATTGTATGCATGCCGTACAGGAACAGCGCAAGCCCGCCGAAAAGCGAAATGATAGAATATACGTCCATAGTCTCTCTCCCCGTGTTTTGTAATACCCCTATAAACCTATTTTATATTATAACAGAACTGCGGCAGAAGGCAACACAAACATTCACAGCGCGTTCATTTGCATAGCGGCCTATACTATGGTATTATTTATTATGTATATCAGTTGAAAAGGAGGGCGTTTTATGGCCCGCAACAGCTATGGCATAGCCAAACGCTCCATATGGTATGTTTTGCGGACGCTTATAATCACGGCGGCGATAGTTGCGCTGTGCTTAGGCGTATTTATAGAGGGGCTGCACATAAGCAACCTGTATATACTCGTTACGGAGGGCATGGAAAAGCGCGCCGAGGCCATATTGAAATACGGCCAGACCGGCGTTGATATCGACCTTACGCCGTATTTCAGCGAAGAATATTTGAATAACGACCACGAGCTTGACAGCGGCAAATACGCGGGCTTCACCGTGGCCAGCTATGACTACCGCATTGACGTTAAGGCCGTATCCGTGCTGCCGTGGAGCAGGCGGGCGAACATGACCGTTGATGCGCGCCTTGCCGCAATAAATGCCGCCAGCGATGATACCGAGGGCGCAGCCCCTGCCGAGCTGCCGGAATGGGAAGCCGGGCGATACCAGGTGGTGTTCAAGCGCGAAGGATCCCGCTGGTACATAAACAGCATAACCCTTCTTCAGCGCGACCCCGAAACCGAAGTTAAGCCCACGCCTGACATGAGCCTTTTGAAGGACAAAGCGGAATAATATGAGCCAAGCCATGCAAAAGCTTTTCGGCACGGATACGCCCGTGCTGCTTGCGCCAATGGCCGGCGTTACGGACGCGGCCTTCCGCGGCATATGCCGGGAGATGGGCGCGGATTTTTCGTATACGGAAATGGTAAGCGCGAAGGGACTGCATTATAATAACAAGAACACAGCCACGCTGCTTGACGCTTCACCGCCGGAGCTAAACGGCGGCTACGGGGTGCAGCTTTTCGGCGCGGAGCCTGATATGGTTGCCCGCGCGGCAAAGACGCTGAGCGAAACGCAGAGCGGGCTGAAGCTTATAGACATAAACATGGGCTGCCCCGCGCACAAAATAGTTTCAAACGGGGAAGGCAGCGCCCTTATGAAGAACGAGCCGCTTGCCGCCCGCATAATAGAAGCAACCGTTAAGGCAAGCGCGCTGCCCGTTACGGTAAAGTTCCGCAAGGGTTGGGACGAGGAGCATGTGAACGCGCTCAGCTTCGCCCGCATGGCGGAAGAAAGCGGCGCAGCCATGATAACAATACACGGCCGCACGCGGGAGCAAATGTACAGCGGCACGGCGGACCGGGACATAATTGCAAAAATAAAGGCCGCCGTAAAAATTCCCGTAATAGGCAACGGAGATATATTCACAGGCCAGAATGCACTGGACATGATAAAGCAAACCGGCTGCGACGGGGTCATGGTGGCTCGCGGGGCGGAAGGCAACCCGTTTATTTTCCGGGAAATAAAGGCGGCGTTCGCCGGTATCTCCTATGATGCGCCGTCATACGCCATGCGCATTGCCGCCGCCATTGACCACGCCGAGCGGCTGACAAGGAGCCGCGGAGACCGCGCGATAGTTGAAATGCGCAAGCATGTATCGTGGTACCTTTCCGGCATGCACGGCAGCGCCGCGCTGCGCGGACGGGTAAATAGCATAACCAGCCTTGATGAGCTTAAAGAATTGCTGAACGAGTATCTTGATACGGTAAAAGAAAAAGAGCTGCACTGAGCAGCCCTTTTTTTTGCTTAAATTAAGCGTTGCTTATTTGCTGTTGGATTCTTCCATGGTGTTTTCCACGGCAGCATCTTCAACGTTGGCAATGGCGCCGCGGGCGAAAACAAGGCGGGCCTTGTCCGGACCGACGGAGATGGTGATGATGTCGTCCTTAATGTTGGTAACGGTGCCGTATATGCCGCCGATGGTGCGCACGCGATCGCCAACCTTAATGGATGAGAGCATATCCTTTATTTTCTTATCGCGCTTGCGCTGGGGTATGATCATAACCAGCAGCAGCACTATCATCATTATGATGAGCATACCGCTTCCGGAGAAGAACGAACCGAGAGAGGACAAAAAATCACTTCCGCCTTGAGGCATAATTGTAAACCTTCCTTTTTTCAACATATTCAGCCGCATTGGCTGCCATAAACTAACGGCGGGCGTTCCGCCGCCCTTTTACTATATAATACAAAGTCCCTCCGCGTCAAGAAGAACGTTGCATACTCCCCCAAAAAGTCACAAACGCTTCAGCAGAATTCAAGCGTGCATACGCGCCCGTATTCGCCCGATGCAAGCTCCTCGGTGGTTTGCGCGCCCGTGTTTTCAAGCAATATATCTTCATTTAGCGGGCATATCATGGAAAACATGATTTCCCCCGTGCGCATGGCGGGAAGGCTTGGTATTGTGTCCCGCGGCAGCCTGAACGTAAGCGCGCCGAACTCCTCCGCAAGGGAGCTCAAAAGCCCCGCCGTGTCCGCGCCCGCAAGCTCGTATATATCCGCGCCGTAGTCCGTTTCGTTAAGCAATGCATACGCCTTGCCGTCCGAATATGCGTATTCTCCCAATCTGCGCGCTCCCTCAAGATAAATCTCCATATCCTGCTCCGTGCGCGCCATCATGCCTATGTAATCCGCGCTGAATGCGGAATATATCTTCAGCATCTCCTCCGCCGTTGTCTCGTGTATTGGCGCGGGTATGCCGGCATCTATCCACGGCAGGCGGTATTCATCATGCCACGCAAAGGGAATATACCCAAACTGCGCATAGAAATTCACGTCCGGCTTTAATATTGCCGCTGCGGTACCCTTCTGCTTCTGCTCCGCATGGCAGGCCGTTATAAGCTGCGCCGCTGCCATATGGTGCCTGTATTCGGGCAGCGTTGCAACGCCCGCTATCATTACGCAGTTTTTCGTTCCCCCGCCCAGCATTATTGGGTAAGGTATTGCGTGCAGCGCGGCTATCATTTTGCCTTCGTAAAACGCCGCCAGCACATATTCCGCCATTGTGCGGCGGGCAAAATAATAATCGCTGTAGCCCGAGGCATCCTCCGGAAAGCATATGTTCCACACTCGCTTTGCTTCGCCGTATTCATCCGCACCAATGTGCCTTATAGTCAGTTCCATCAAATGGGTCTCCCGTCGAACTTATCTATCATATATGCCGGATAATAGGACAGCTTGGCCTTCCTAAGCCCTTCCATGCCCATGTCCTCCTCGCGGTTTATGAACTTAACGTCCGTCAATTCATGCTGCACAAATTGATTGTTTATGACCGTGTAAAGGCCCATTATCTCGTTATCGGCCTTTTCAATGTGCACAACGGCCATGTTATCGTCCATCTTCTGCCCCAGCGTAAACGCCGCAAGCTTGCCGTCTATCCTTATGCCGCCGCCGCGTATGCCCAGCACGTCCATGTGCATAAGCAGCGTTTTAATTGCGCACAACTCCATGTTGTCCGTTTCGTCGGGTGATTTCTCGCTGAGCCATTCATTGTATACGTCCACGCACTCGCCCATCATATCGCCGGTTATTTTAACGTATTCGTACCGTTCGCCGTACTGAGCCATGAACTGGTGTATATGGTTGCGCTTGGCGTGCAGCTTTTTGCCGGCTAAGTCTCTTAGGCTTTCCATTGTGTAAACATAGTCGCTGTTGTTGCGGTCATCTATCAGTTCATAGCCTGTGCAGCGCTCAAACGCAGCCTTTATGGGGCCGGATATGCCCTTGAAGATAGGCTCTATGCCGTGCGTGCTCATGTATTCCTCCGCCTTATCGAGCGCGGTTTGATAATACTCAGACTCGGGCTCAACCGTAAGCGGGGCGAACATGAAGCGTTCATTGCCCCAATGCAGCAGTATATAGAGCGCCTGCTCATCCTCCGCAAGCATTATGTTCCCGCCGCAGCCCCACATGAGCAGATTTGAAAAGGTGTATTCCGAGCATTCCAGCTTCCATTTTGCCGTGTAATGCTCAACCATTTGCTTCATCGATATATCTATCGGTTTGAAATCCATAAACTAAGCGTGTACCTCCGTTTTGCTTACATATATTTTAATCTATCAGCATTGATAAAATCAACCGCATTGTGTGCTTTTGCATATTATATCCGCCGCTTCGGCAAAGCCGTAGCCGCCCTCGCCATCCAGTATATATGCGGGCAAATACGCCATTCTGTCCGCAAACGGAGCAATGTTCGCCACGCCGCAGCTCAGCGGGAACGCCGCAAACATGGGCTCATCATTGGGCGAATCGCCGAAGAACATAGCTTCGTTCTCTGCGTCGTCCGCATGGCAATAGTCTTTAAGATATATCGCCGCCATGTCCGCCTTTGAATACGCGCCGAACCATGCGTTGACGTGTATGCTGCTCACCTTGGCCTCCGCACCCATATCGCGGCAAAGCTTTGCCACGGCGTATGCCGTTTCAAGCGGGAGTTTTGGTTCATCCTCCGCAAAGTCAAACGCGGCATCGTATATCCTTGCGAACTGGTCATGCGCCATGCGCACTTTGGGGAACGCCTTCAGCACGGCGGCCTTGACCGGCTCAAGCAGCTTTTTCGGCTCCGCCGCGGCAAGCGGGTGGCGTATCATGCGCACGGCGTTATGCTCATCATAGCCATATACAAACGCGCCGTTTTCGCATATAACGGCCTGCACGGGCCATTGGCGCAGCATCATATCGCACCAGCCTGCGGGCCTGCCCGTTACGGGGATAAGCTTAAACCCGTGTTCCTTCAGCTTCCACATGGCGGCAAAGGCTTCGCCTGTCAGCTTGCCGCCGTTTGTTACGGTATCGTCCACGTCGAACAATATATATTTCAGCTTATTCAGCCTACGCGCCTCTTTTTCGCAAAATCGCTGCATGTTTGCCCATCCTTTGCGCAACAGAAGCGGCCGTAAAGGCCGCTTCATGCGCATTATGTTATAGCTTATTTGTTTTCGCCTTCGCCGTCCTCGCTCTGTTCCTGCGCTTCGGCAGCGGCCTTGGCCTCGGCTTCCGCCTTTTCCTTAGCCAGCACTTCTTCATCCGCCTTCTCTATGCGGGCGCGCCTGTCGCTGAACGTTTCAAGCTCCACGTCCTCGCCCTTGAACAGCTTTTCAAAATCGTCGCCGTCAATGTGCTCGTATTCTATCAGCGCCTTTACTATGCGCTCCATGGCGTCGCGGTGCTCTGTCAGCACGGTCTTTGCCCGGTCGTACTGTTCTTCCAGTATGCGGCGAATTTCCTTATCCACGCGCGCGGCTACTTCTTCGGAGAAGTTGCGCTGGTGTCCCCAATCCTTGGCAATGAAAACCTCTGTCTGCCCGCCAAGGAACACAGGGCCTATTTCGTCGCTCATGCCGAATTCAACAACCATCCTGCGCGCAAGCTCGGTAGCCTTCTGCAGGTCGCTGTATGCGCCGGTGCATATATCGTCTAAGAATATACTTTCGGCAACCCTGCCGCCAAGCGCCATGGCGATTTCGTCCAGTATCTTTCCGCGGGACATATGGTCGCGATCGTCCTCCGGCATGGTCATGGTGTAGCCGGCCGCCCTGCCGCGCGGAATAACGCTTATTTCGTGCACCGGGTCGCAGTTGGGCAGCACGCGCGCCACAACGGCGTGGCCGGCCTCGTGATACGCGGTTATCCGCTTGTCCTCGGGCGTTATAACATGGCTGCGCTTTTCGGGGCCGACCACGGTGCGAGTTATGGCCTCCTCCAGCTCCGTCATGCCGATTTCCTTTTTCTTATACCTTGCGGCAAGTATCGCGGCCTCGTTCAGCACGTTTTCAAGATCCGCACCCGTGAAGCCCGGCGTGCGCTTTGCCAGCACCGAAAGGCTAACCTCCCTGGCCAGCGGCTTGCCCTTGGCATGCACCTTCAATATGGCCTCGCGTCCCTTAACGTCGGGGTAATTGACGGTTATCTGCCTATCGAACCTGCCCGGGCGCAGAAGCGCGGGGTCAAGTATATCAGGGCGGTTGGTGGCGGCGATAACTATTATGCCTTCGTTCACGGCAAAGCCGTCCATCTCAACAAGGAGCTGGTTGAGCGTCTGCTCGCGTTCGTCATGCCCGCCGCCAAGGCCGGCGCCGCGCTGGCGGCCCACGGCGTCTATTTCGTCTATAAACACAACGGCGGGCGCGCACTTCTTTGCGGTGGTGAAAAGATCCCTTACCCTGCTTGCGCCAACGCCTACGAACATTTCAACAAAGTCCGAACCGGATATTGAGAAGAAGGGAACCTTCGCTTCGCCAGCAACGGCCTTTGCAAGCAGCGTTTTACCCGTACCCGGAGGGCCAACGAGCAGCACGCCCTTGGGTATCCTTGCGCCCATCTCGGTGAACCGCTTGGGCGCGCGCATGAATTCAACAACTTCCTTCAGCTCTTCCTTTTCCTCGTCCGCGCCGGCAACATCATCGAACGTAACGTGGTTGTTGGGGTCCATCTGGGTGCGCGCATGCGCCTTGCCGAAGCTCATCATCTTATTGCCGCCGCCCTGCGCGCGGAATACCACAACGTAGAACACGACGATTATGACAAGCATTATAAGGTAAGGCAGTATGTATTCAAATATGGAAGGCTCCGGCGGGGGATTATATGTATATGTAAACGGATAATCCTCCGGCGTTACCTTGTCCGCATCTATGCCGTTTGCATCGGCAACAATGGCCGCCATATCCGAACGGAACGCATTTTCGTTGGATACGTTGCAGATAAAGTCATACTTTTTGGGGAACAGATCCTTATACGCAGAGCCTTTTTTAATGCCAACTATTTCGCCGTTGCAGTATTCAACGGCCTCCACCGTGCCTTCCTTTGCCATGGCAAGAAAATCGGCATATTCGATTTTCTTATCGTCCGTGCCGCCGTTTTGAAGCTGCGTAAGCAGAACAATCATCAGCACCACTATGGCCAAATAGATAAGCGGAGTTCTCAGCTTTTTACCCAATTTGTCCTCCTGACATGCCGCTTGATAAAGGGCATATCGTACCAATTTAATAATCTTAGTTATCATATCACACTTTGGGCATATGTTCAAATGCTCAATATGAGCAATAATGTGAAAAAAACGTGCCTGCCGCGCACACGAGGGCGCTGTGCGGCATATGGTGACAATATAAGGCGCTATAAATGCGCCAAGAGCAAAATGAGCGAGGTGCAAAACAATGAGGATATTACAGCGTGGCGATACGGGCAGCGACGTGCGCACGGCCCAAACCGCCCTTATACGCGCGGGTTACGACCCGGGCGCGGCAAACGGAGTATTCGGCGCGGCAACAGAGCGCGCGGTGATGCAGTTCCAGCGGGTGCTCGGCGCAACGCAGGACGGCATAATAGGCCCGGTAACGTGGCAGTTTCTTGAGCCGTTCGCGCTTGAAAGCGACCCGGATGTGCTAAGGCGCGGCAGCCGCGGCGCAATGGTAAGGCGGCTGCAGGAGGCGCTGGAGGCTTCCGGCAACAGCCCCGGGCGCATAGACGGCCTTTTCGGCACAAAGACCCAGGCCGCCCTGCGCGCGTTCCAGCGGAGCGCAATGCTTGCGCAGACGGGCGTTGCGGACAGGGCGACGTGGCTTGCCATAGCCCCGTATATAGATTACGGCGACGTATATCTGCGGCGCGGGGACAGGGGTATGCTTGTTACCATACTGCAAACGGCACTGACAAGCGCGGGCTTCTCCCCCGGGCAGGCGGACGGTATATTCGGCAGCCGCACGTTCAACGCGGTAACCGCGTTCCAGCGGGCCAACCGCATCACGGCAGACGGCATTGCAGGGCCGCGCACATGGGCGCTGCTGAAGCCGTATCTTAGCGGAGAGCTGATGACATACGTTGTGCGCCGCGGGGACACGCTTTCGTCCATAGCCCGCCGGTTCAACACAACGGTTGAAGAATTGCTGCGGCTTAACCCGCGCGAGGATCCGGATCTTATATTCGTTGGGGAAACCCTGCTTATACCGGTAAGCAAAGGCTGAAAATACCAAGGGAGCTGATATGCTCCCTTATATTTTTATTGAGAAATGCGGCTTTATGTGGTAGTGTATATGCATAAATTTATATATAGCCGAGAAAGGATATATTTATTTATGAAATCCATAATAAAGCCGATGAGTTTTGCGCTGAGTCTGCTGCTTGCGCTCAGCCTGCTGGGCTGCTCCGCCGCGCCAAAGGATACGGCTGCGCCCATAGCTACCGAGGCGCCCGCGGCAGCCTCTGCCCCCACTCCCGAACCCGAACCCACTGAGGACACAGCCCGGGCGGAGGCCGAGGCCGCGCTTAAAGAGCTGGACGAGAGGATGTTTGCGGAAAGCGTTGTGAGCGACGCGCTTAGCTTTCATCTTACCGTTGCGCATCCGGAGAATTTTCCCCTTATAACGGATTACCCTACGGGCTGGGGCGAATTTACCTATGCCGAGCAGGAGGCGAGCAACGAAGAGAACATAGCATGGCTTGAGGAGCTTTACGCAATAGACCGCAATGCTCTCTCCGATGATTCAAGGATAACCTACGATACGCTTGTTCAGTTCCTTGAGCAAGGCATAGAAGGTAATCAGTATTACTATTATAACGAGGTGCTGGACACCTTTGTGGGGCTGCATTCCAATCTGCCGCTCAATTTGGTGTTCTATGATATGCACACCAAGGCGGACGTGGAGAATTACCTTACGCTGCTTGCGGACACGCCGCGCTACGTTGGGCAGGTTTTGGCATTTGAGCAGGAGAAGTCCGCGGACGGCAAATTCATGCGGGATAACGCCCTTGACAAGGTGCTTGAGCAGATAAAGGCATTCATTGATGCGCGGGAGACGTGCTTCCTATTCGCCACGTTTGATGAATTCATAGCCGATATAGACGAGCTGAGCGACGAGGAACGCGCCGCATACAGCGCAAGGAATACGGAGCTTGTGAACGCGCTTATCGATTCCTATCAGGTGCTTTACGATGGGCTTGAGGCGCTGCGCGGCACGGCGACCACCGACGGCGCGCTCTATACATACGGCGAGGAGGGCAAGGCCTTCTTCGCAACGGAGCTTAAATACAACGCCTGCGCGGACATAACGCCCGAGGAAGCGCTGGAAATACTTTATGACGAGCTTAACGCGCAGTTGAGCAAGCTTTATGACGCCGCCAAGAAGGACGCCGCCGTGTTCGATAAGTACGACACGGTGGAGCTGAGCGTGGGCACGACGGAGGAAAACATAGAGTACCTTAAAGAGCTGATGGCGGATTACTATCCGGAGCTGCCGGAGCATACGCTCACGTTCATGGACTGCCCCAGCGAGCTGGAGGACCAGTTCAGCCCCGCGGCATATCTTATTCCGCCGGTGGATGACGCGAGCGAGAATCTTATTATACTAAACAACAAAACGCTTGAAAACGACAACAGATACCTTGACACCCTTGCGCACGAGGGTTACCCCGGCCACCTTTATCATTACCAGTACCTGCGTACGCTTATAAACAAAACCGGCTATACCCGCCAGGCGCTTTCCATGGGCGGATACTACGAAAGCTGGTCCCAGTCCGGCGAGGTGTTCTTCGATAATTACAACACCCGCTTCGGCGCGCCGTACTGCAACTTTATGAGCGCGAACTCCACGATAGGCAATTTGCTGCTGCCCGCTATAGTGAGCATAGAGGTGAACTACTTCGGCAAGAGTGCGGACGACATGTTCGACCTTACCTCCGCCTATTTTGGGGACGAGGCCGCAACGGAGCTGAAGGACGTTTATTACGACTACGCCGTTGAAAACCCGTTCTACTTCCTTGAATACGCCATGGGATACAGCATTTATCAGCAGAAGCTGAGGGAAGCGGAGGATATTTGCGGCGCAAGCTTCGACCTTCGCAGCTTCCATGAAACGTATCTTAACATCGGGCCTACTTATTTCAACATATCCATGCCCATAATGGACGAATGGATAAGCGAGCATAAATAAAATTATTGCCGCCACGCCGCTTTATGCTGATGACAAGGCGCGGAGAATGTGGTAATATGAATGCATCACATACGGTTTATTTGAAAGGAGTTATTCTATACCTTATTGCACAAATTGCGGCGCGCAGTATGACGACGGCGCAAAGTTCTGCCCCACCTGCGGCGCGACCACCGGCGAAGCCGCCCAGTCCAACGCCCAGCAGAACGCGGCCTACACCACCCCCACTCAGCCCGTTCAGCAGCCGGTGCAGACCGACAACAGCAAAACAATGGCCATACTTGCCGTTGTGTTCCCCATTCTGTTCTTCCTGCCCATAGTGACCAACCCCAAGACCGAGTTCGGCACCTTCTGGGCCAATCAGGCGCTGCTTCTGCTGCTTCTTAGCGTGGTTGCCAGCATCACCGCGGGCATAGTTATAGGCATACTCATCTGGGTATTCCAGGTAGTCCTTTGGATAATGGCCCTGGTGAGCGTTTGCAAGGGCGAAATGAAGCGCCTGCCGCTCATAGGCACCATAGACATAATAAAGTAAGTATAGGCTGAATAAGCTTGCAGGGGAACGCGCTGGCGTTCCCCTTTTTTATATCGTCAACCCCTCAGTCTCACTTCGTTCGACAGCTCCCCGTAAAGGGGAGCCTTTTGGTGCGCTTTACAAGCTTACATGATGAGCCTGCCCTGAAAGGGGAGGTGGCGAGCGTAGTGAGCCGGAGGGGTTAAAAAGAAGCTTGCAGTTCTTTGTCTGTTTCAACCCCTCAGTCGCCTGACGGCGACAGCTCCCCGTCCGGGGAGCCTTTTGGACTCCCTCAGTCAAACCTTCGGTTTGCCAGCTCCCTCTAAGAGGGAGCCTTTTGGCGATGTACGCGCTCGGGGGCGATAGTGTGTAAAATAGGTTAGGTGGGATTAACCGTGCGGCGCAAAAAAACCTCCCTATAAAGAGAGGTTGCAATAAGCATTAGCGAATCGGCGGATGGGGGATTTATATATCCTTCAATATCTCATCCTTAAGCGCGAGCAATGCGCATATGTTGCGGGCGTCGCGCGGGCAGCTTTCCGCGCCCTGAGCGCGGTAAAGGCCGTAGTTCATATGGGACGCTATTATGTCCGCGCCCTTTATGTGGCCATCGGAGGCGGCTATTTCCTCCGCAACCTTGGCCATGTCCATATCCTTTAAGCCCTTGACCTCGAAATGGGCGGAGGCAAGCGCGGCTACGCCGTCGTAATGCGTGGTAAGCACGCTTACGCTGGGCTGATTGTCAAGATAGCGCGTTACGGCGCGCACTATCATTGCGCCTTCCTCGGGATTGGTACCGCGGGCAAATTCATCCAGCAGTATAAGGCTTATGCCCTCGGTTTGTGCGGCGGCCTGCTCAACCTCGTTGAACTGCACTATCTCCGCGCCGAAGCTTGAAAGGCCGCGGTCCATGTCCTCCAAATCCTCGCTTACTATGAATATGCCGCCGAAAAGCGGAAGCTTTGCATATTTGGCGAATGGCAGCATGCCCGCCTTGACAAGCATGGCGTTGAGCGCAAGCGTTTTGAGCGCAACGCTTTTGCCGCCCATGTTAGCGCCGGTTATTACCGTTGCGCCGACCGGTGCTGAAAGGGAAACGGGGGTAAAGTGCCGCTCCCGCTCGAAAAGCGCATCCGCCACGCGGGGGTTGACCATATCCTCCATTTCAACGGGACCGTCGCTGAAGTGCGGCATAACCCCGCCGTACTGCGCGGCTATCTCCGCGCGGGCGATTGTGAAATCAAGCTCCGCCACGTTATCCATGCAGTCTATTATTGAAGCGGTATACGGCGTAAGGTTAAGGCAAATCTCTTTGCGGATGCGGCGCTCCTCCGCGTCCTCTTTGCCTGCGGCAGCACTGCGCAGGGCCATAAGCCGCGCGCGTTCAGCGCTGTCTGTCTCCTTGCGGATAAGCTCCTCTATTTCCCGCTTTTCGCGGCGCGCCTGCTTCAGTTCGGGCGATGCGTTATCCGCAATGAAGAAGGTTGCGGCGCGGCTGCCCTCGGGGTCTATTATTTTCAGCGCCTCCGTCTGCGCGGGTATCACTATGCCCTCTATGTGCGCCTTGGCTATAACGTCCTCAAGCACGGGGGCTATAAGCTCGGTTTGCAGCAAAAAGCGCTTCAGCTCAAAAAGCTCAAGCTCGCTGAGCGCCTCTTCACTCAGGTTCATAACGCTCCTGCGGATATCCTTCATGGGCATCATAAGCCGCTGAAGCCTGCCGTATTCAAAGCTGAGCGTGGTAAGCGTATCCTTAACACGGCATACGTTTGAAAGCTGCGTTTTCAGTTCGTCTATCTCATTCGGGTCAAAAAAGCGCAGCTTGCTCACCCGCGCCTGACCATACGGACTTGAACAGGAAAGCGAATTGATAACGTATCTGAATCCTATGTTCTCCTGCTGGGAAAATGTCATTGCCATTTGTAATAGTCTCCTTTTATCAATCCTCGTCCTTGCTTTCCACGTTCACTACCGGCACGCTTACTGCGGCGCGCATGCTGTCGAGCAGCAGCTTCGGGTCCATGTGGAACCCGTATGCGGAAACGGGGTTTACCGTTATTGCCGCCAGCTTTACCGGCCGCCTTACGCCAATGCGCACGCCGCGAATGAGCAGCTTTTCATATGAATCGTAACTGAGCAGCAGCTTGCTGCCGTCCTCCGCGCTCAGCTCGAAGCCCTTCAGCTTTGCCCCGCCCATGAGCACGGGCTTTATTGTTGCGTCCGTTACCGCGCCGGTGATATACGCGCTTTTTACGTCCGCATATTCGCGGCTGCGGAGCGCCTCGGCAAGGGTCAGGCCGTCCTTCATCGGCTCAACCGTGCCGTCGGCGCGCTTGAAGCGTATTTTGCCGCTTATGGGCATATCCAGCTCCGCCTCGCTGAAGGATTCCTGTCGCGGCAGGGTCAAAAGCGCGGTTGAAAAGGCGGTGTCCTCGATGACCACGTTTATGTCCCGCGAATAGGATGCGCCGGTGCAAAGTATGGTGGCTTCGCTCACGGTGGGCGCGCAGAGCGTTTTGCGGCTGAGCGCGCCGTCTATTATCGTCATATCCGCGCCGAAGGAAGAAAAAACGTCCACAAGCGCGCTTAGCTGCGCGGTCATGCTGGGGCCGGCAAGCTGCACGTTGCCGTCGCTTCGGGCGCGGACAACCGCGACCTCCCCCATGGGGGTGGGCCATCCGGTGGAATAGATTATCTCCCGCGTAATATCGCTCAGGCGGAACATGTCCACGGCCGTGGCAACGAGCGTGCCTTCATAAACGTATATGCCGGGCTTTGCCGTGCGGGTAACAAGGTCCGTGCTTTCACCGTCCCGCCCAATGCTTGTCAGCCCCAAGCGGACGCGGGATTCGTTAAGCTCCGCAATGAGCTTATTGAGCACGGTGGTCTTGCCGGCGTTTTTGCACATGCCTATTATGGAAAGCGAGCGCACGCCCTGTATGTATTCCTTCAGCATTCAGTCTCCTATTCGCCGTCCCGCTCCGCTTCCTTTTCCCTTTCAAGGAACAGCTTGAAAACCGCGTCCAGCACATTTGGGTCGTCCACGCCGCGCAGCTCTTCCTCTTCATCATCGGCGCCGGCCATAAGCTCCAATATAACAAGCTCCGGCTCGTCGCTTTCATCGTCCACGGGGAACAGCACGGCGTATTCCTTGCCAAGGAACGGCACAACGTCCATTATTTCATAGGCAAGCTCGTTTCCGTCCCTGTCCTCAAGGGCGATAAGGTCATTCTGATCTATTTCCATATTTATCACCGAAGCTTACGCCTTGTTCTCGCAGCCGAGCACATACTGTATTTTGTGCATTACCATCTGCTTTATGGCTTCGCGGCCGGGCTTTAGATACTGGCGCGGGTCAAAATGGTCGGGATGGGTATAAAGATGCTCGCGCACGCTTGCGGTCATGGCAAGGCGCAGATCGGAATCAATATTTATCTTGCAGACTGCCATGCTTGCGGCCTGGCGCAGCATATCCTCCGGCACGCCTATGGCATCGGGCATATTGCCGCCGTATTTGTTTATCTTTTCAACAAATTCGGGTATAACGCTGCTTGCACCGTGCAGCACTATGGGGAAGCCGGGCAGGCGCTTCTGCACCTCTTCAAGGATATCGAAGCGGAGCTGCGGCTTGGTGCCGGGCTTGAACTTATATGCGCCGTGGCTGGTGCCTATGGCTATGGCAAGGGAATCCACGCCGGTGCGGGTAACAAAATCGTAAACCTGATCGGGGTCGGTATAGCTGCCCTGGCCTATGGCAACCTTAACGTCGTCCTCAACGCCTTCAAGGCGACCGAGCTCGCCTTCTACCACAACGCCGTGGTCGTGAGCATATTCAACCACCTGACGGGTGAGCGCCACGTTATCCTCGTAAGCATGGTGGCTGCCGTCTATCATGACGGAGGTAAAGCCGCCGTCTATGCAGCTTTTGCAAAGCTCAAAGCTGTCGCCATGGTCAAGATGCAGGCATATGGGCAGGCCGGTTTCGATTATTGCGGCCTCAACAAGCTTCATAAGGTAAGTATGGTTGGCGTATTTGCGCGCGCCTGCGGACACCTGAAGTATCAGCGGGGCGTTGAGCTCCTTTGCGCCTTCGGTTATGCCCTGGATTATTTCCATATTGTTTACGTTGAACGCGCCTATGGCGTAGCCGCCTTCATAGGCCTTTTTGAACATTTCGGTACTGGTTACAAGAGGCATATTTTTATCTCCTTTACATGTTCATAGTTACTACTATTATATACTATTTGGCGCGATAAGCCAACATATACATTGCTTATAATCATATATGGCAGGAAAAACACCTTAACGCGGCGAAAGAGATGGATAACCTCCTGTGCCTTACCCATACCGCGCTAAAAAGCATACAGTGCAAAGTTGGGAAGATGAGGGAGGTAAAATTAGAACAGTAGAGGGTGTGTCCTCCCCCTTGATTTTTTTAAGTTATATGCTACAATATATGCAGAATAATGACCGGAGGTAATATACCATGGCTTATAAGATCACTGATGCTTGCATCTCCTGCGGCGCGTGCGAAGGCGCTTGCCCCGTTGGCGCTATCTCCCAGGGCGAGGATCATTACGAGATCAACCCCGATATGTGCATCGAGTGCGGCGCGTGCGAAGGCGCTTGCCCCGTTGGCGCACCCAAGCAGGACTAATTAACTGCGAATCAAGGATCGGCCCTTCCGTTAAAGGGAGGGCCCTTTCTGTATCTTATCTGAACAGAAATTCGATCTATGCGGCTCTAAAGGCCGTTTTTTAGGTGTAGGGAAGGCTAATATATGGAAAAAGGTATCACAAGGCCGAACGGAAGCAAAAAATACATAGGCATACTGCTCATGCTCACATGCGCGCTGCTTTGGAGTGCGAACGGGCTTTGCATAAAGCTTACGCCGTGGAACTCAATGGTGCTGGCGGGCTGGCGCGGCTTCGCGGGGGCGATAACGCTGTTTATCGCCATGAAGGCGCTGAAAATGAAAATAAGCATAAACGGCCGCACCGTACTGATAGGCACATGCGTATGCGCGACGGGATTCCTTTACATAATAGCCAACCGCCTTACAACGGCGGCGAACGCGATAGTGCTGCAATACACGTCGCCCGTATGGCTTGTGATACTGAGCATGGTATTCTTCAAAAAGAAATACCGCGGGCTTGACTACGCGGCGGTGCTGCTGACCGTCGGCGGCATTGCGCTTTTCTTCATGGATCAGCTTAAACCCGGCGGGGCGCTGGGCAACATAATAGCCATAATCGACGGATGCAGCCTTGCGGGCGCGTATCTTTTGATGGGCGAAAGCGAGGGCGGCAACCGCCTTTCCGGCACGCTGGTAGGCCTTGTGCTGATGGCGATAGTGGGCATACCGTTCACGTTTGTTTATCCGCCGGAGGTGACTACGATATCGGTAGTGATGGTGGCGGTTATGGGCATATTCATGCTTGGGCTGCCGTATGCATTGTACAGCGTGGCAATAAACTATTGTCCGCCGCTCGGCTGCGTGCTGATAAGCTCTGTTGAGATAGTGCTAAACCCCGTATGGGTATGGCTCGGAACGGGCGAAATGCCCGACACGTTCGCCATGATTGGCAGCGCGGTGATACTTGTTACGGTAACGCTGTGGTGCGCACTGGGCGGCGCGCAGGCAAAGGAAATAGAAACGGAGATAGAGGAATCAAAGGAGCTGGAAGGATAAAGCATGCTTACGCATGCGGCGCACCCAAAGGCTAGAACGGGGAACTGGCAATACGCCGTAAGGCGGATTGACTGAGGGGTTGTGACAAACAAAGAGATGTAAGCTGCTTTATAACCCCTCCGGCTTTTGCTTCGCAAAACCCACCTCCCCTTTCAGGGCAGGCTTAATGTTTGAG
>ERZ824488.2200-NODE-2200-length-18186-cov-3.029121_pt1 | contig 18186 bp, 17 predicted proteins | sample MGYA00519936_ERZ824488 | MGnify/ENA primary metagenome ERZ824488 (study PRJEB31778, sample SAMEA3449153) | human gut metagenome | biome: human gut; feature: human-associated habitat; material: faeces | place: United Kingdom | collected 2010/2012 ... | reverse complement strand
TCTGCTGGGCTTTCTCATCACCATTTCCGAGCCGGACCTGCAGGTGCTCGCCAATCAGGTGCAGGCCGTGCCGAACATGGTCCTCATCGTCACCGTGGCGGTCGGCGTGGGATTGTTTCTCTGCTTCGCCATGCTGCGTATGCTGCTCTCCGTCCCGCTCAACACGATGCTGGTGGGCTTCTACATCGTGGTCTTTGTTCTCGCCATGTTCGTGCCCAAGGATTTCCTTGCCGTAGCGTTCGACTCCGGCGGCGTGACGACCGGACCGATGACCGTGCCGTTCATCATGGCGATGGGCGTCGGCGTCTCCGCCATCCGAAGCGATAAGCACAGCGCAAACGACAGCTTCGGCCTCGTCGCGCTCTGCTCCATCGGTCCCATCCTCGCGGTGCTCATTCTGAGTCTCATCTTCCGGCCGGACGGCGGCAGCTACACCCCCGTCGTCATCCCCGAGATCGGCGACAGCGCCGCGCTCTGGCAGCTCTTCTTCGTCGCCTTCCCGACGTATTTCAAGGAGATCGCCGTCTCGCTTCTCCCCATCGCGGCCTTCTTCGCGGTGTTCGATCTTGTCTCCCTGCATCTCGAGCGCAAGCAGCTCATCCGCATCGGCGTGGGCCTTGCGTATACATACCTCGGGCTCGTCATTTTCCTCACCGGCGTGAACGTCGGCTTCATGCCCGCGGGCAACTACCTCGGCAGCGTCATCGCGGGACTTTCCTGCAACTGGATCATCATTCCCATCGGTATGCTTATCGGCTACTTCATCGTCATGGCCGAGCCGGCGGTCTACGTTCTCATGCGGCAGGTCGAGGAGCTGACCGACGGCGCGATCCCCGGCAGCGCGATGAAGCATTCGCTCTCCATCGGCGTAGCCGTCTCGGTCGGTCTCGCGATGATCCGCGTGCTGACCGGCATTTCCATCTTCTACCTGCTCGTGCCGGGCTACGCCGTCGCCATCGTGCTCTCGTTCTTCGTGCCGAAGCTCTTCACCGCCATCGCGTTCGACTCCGGCGGCGTGGCCTCGGGCCCCATGGCGACGACCTTCCTGCTGCCCTTTGCGATGGGCGCGTGCTCGGCGGTCGGCGGCAATATCGTGACCGACGCCTTCGGCGTGGTCGCCATGGTCGCCATGACGCCGCTCCTCACCATTCAGGGGCTCGGACTGCTCTATCGTCTGCGCACGAGACGCGGGGCGGCAGAGAGCGTGCCCGCGGTCTCCGGCGACGCCTTCGCCGCGCCGGACGACCTCGCCATCATCGACCTGTAAGGAGGGCGCAGCATGAGTGAATTATCCATGATGGTCACCATCACCGAGCGCAGCAAGCTCACGACCTTCCTCTCGTTTTACCGCGAGCGGCAGGTGCCGGTGCAGTTCATCTCGCTGGCTCTCGGCACGGCGAGCAACGAAACGCTCAATTACCTCGGTCTCGAGCGCAGCGACAAATGCGTGTTCGCGAGCTTCGTCACCAACGAGAAATGGGAGGAGCTGCGCCGTGGCCTGCGCCGCGAGCTGCAGATCGACGTGCCCGGCATGGGCATCGCCTTTACGGTCCCGCTCAGCTCCATCGGCGGGCGGCGCGAGCTGCAATTCCTGACCGAGCACCAAAACTACCAAAAGGGGGAGGAATCCACCATGAAGGACACGAAATACGAGCTTCTGGTCGTCATCGCCAACCACGGCTACAGCGATCTGATCATGGACGCGGCCCGCGGCGCGGGCGCGGCGGGCGGCACGGTCATCCACGCCAAGGGCACCGGCATGGAGGGCGCGGAAAAGTTCCTCGGCATTTCCCTTGCCGCTGAAAAGGAAATGATCTACATCGTCGTCCACCGCGACAAGCGCAACGACATCATGTCCGCCATCATGCGCGACGCGGGCATGGCGAGCAAGGCGAAGTCCATCTGCTTCACCCTGCCCGTCTCCGCCACGGCGGGCCTGCGGCTCATCGAAGAGGACTGAGCCTCCGCACACGATCAAAAAGAGGTTGGAAAGCCAAGCGGCTTTCCAACCTCTTTATTCTTTCAGCAGCTTCATGCGCTCGCGGTGGTCCGGCAGGATGCTGCCGAGCAGGGCGTAGAAGCCCGGGCCGTGGTCGTGATGCGCGATATGGCAGAGCTCATGCACCACCACGAGGTCAATGGCCTCGTCGGGGTACTGCATGAGCCGCCAGGAAAAGCAAAGGCTGTTCCGGCTGTTACAGCTCCCGAAGCGCGTTTTCGCGCCGGTAATCTTCACGCCGGTCGGCACAAGGCCGGTCACGCGGCTCCAATGCGCCACGCGCTGCGGCAGCTCGGACCTCGCGCGCGCAAGGAGCGCTTCGCGCTCGGCCTCTGTCGGCTCGGGATGCGCGGCAAGGCGTTCCGCCTGACGGGTGCGGGCGTGGGCGAGCCACGCCTCATGCGCGGCGACAAACGCGTCGATCTTCTCCACGCCGAGCCTCAGCGGCGCGTGGACGACCACCGTGCCGTCGCGCTTCAGCTCCATCGAGAGCGTTCGCCGCCGTGAACGGACGAGCGTATAGTCCGTCATTCCCCGAGATAGGTGAATCGGCGGTAGGTCTTGCCGTCGCGCTCGACGATCTCGTTCCACATGGCGGCGGGGCGCACCCACAAGCCGAACTCCCCATAGAGCGCGCGATAGACGACCATATCCTCCAAGGTTTCGCTGTGCTTCGCAAGGCCGACGACCTCGTATTCGTTGCCCTTGAAGTGGCGGTAGCGGCCTAATTTGATGGGTTCCATACAGATTTCCTCCTTTAGGTTTATGCGTCACATTCCTCAAGATAGCATTTGCGGGCGCTGCGCAGCGCATAGAGCGCACAGACGGCAAGCCACAGCTCGACCGGGAAAAGCTGCTTGACATAGCCGAACTGGTAGAGCGCGGCGGGCATATCGAAAATCGCGTGCAGGCCGATGGCGAAGGCGAGATAGCCGCGCTTTGCGCGGCTCCGCGCCGCGGCAAACACAAAAACGGAGAGCGAGATGTGCAGCAGCATCGCGCTCACGCGCTCGAGACAGGCGAGCAGGCAGTAGCCGACGGTGTATTTGCCGAGGGAAGCGGCGACGGTCTGCACCGTCTCCGCGCTGCCGACGAGCTTCAAAAGCGCGTCCGTATCGCCCGCGTTCCCGTTCCAATAGAGGGCAAACACAAGGGACAGCGCCAGCGACACGGCGATAATGGATATCGCCTCGATGCCGCCGTGGCCGATGCCCGCCGTCGGCGTTGGCCGTGACGGCGGCGGCGCGCCCGTCATAACGGCGCATGACGGTCTTATACATACAAAAGCGGCCGCACTCCTCGAAAATGCCCGCCGTCAGCGCGCCGTAGAGCATATAGAGCCACGGGCTGCTCAGGATCGCGCGGGAAACAGCATTGTCGGAGAGGATGCAGAGGTAGTGCAGTCCCATCTCCAGACCCCGTGCGAAGAGAAGAAAGGTCAGCACACCCCAGAGCGCGGGCAGCAGGCGGGTACGCTCGGTCCTGCGCCACCAAATCAGAATGCCGATGGGCAGCAGAGCACAGAATGCCGCGGCCGCGCCCATGGCGATGAGCGACGAGGTCGGAACGGTCATTGCGCTCCCCCCTTCTCATGGCTGCGGTAGTAGAGATAGGAGTACAGCACCGGAATGCCCACCGCCAGCGCAAGAAGAACTACGGTCACCGTCGGCCCGTGCAGGCGCAGCAGCGCAGACAACAGCATCAGCAGTCCCGCGGCGACCCAGGTGAAGCCCGCGACGCGGTGCGTGCGGGTCCAGTTCTCCTCGCTCGCAAGCGTCCACGGCAGCTTGATGCCCATGGTGCGGTTCCGCCGTATCTTCGGCAGGTAGTTGCCGAGGATGAGAAACAGCAGTCCCACGAACACCGGCGCCACGGTGCCGACGTGCATCTCATATCCCAGTCCCGTGCCGAGCGTGAGCGCTCCGCCGAGCAGCGAGACTGCCGGGCAGAACCACAGCATCACCGTCCGCAGCACCGGATTTACATTCTTTCGCTTTTTGTCGCGGCTCTCGGCGTAGGAGCAGACGAGATGCAGCGCCAAAATCAGCAGCGGCAGGCCGAACACCGCCATGCCGCGCGGTGCCCAGCCATCCGCCGTTCCGTCGAAGCCCCAATGCGTCGCCATCGTCTCCGGCAGGCGCGGGTAGAGAATGGCGCCCGCCAGCAGCGGCAGCAGGCAGACCGCCGAGGTCAGCAGCAGCTCTTTCTTGTTTGCCTTCACGGTTCCTTCTCCCCTTTCAAATCCTGTAACCACAGCAGCACCTCCTCGAGCACCGAGGCGTTGAGGCTGTAGTAGATAAAGTTCTTCTCGCGGCTCTCAAAAATGAGTCCCGCCTTCTTGAGCTGGGCGAGGTGGTATGAGACCGTCGCCGCCGTCATGTCAAAGTGGCTCGCGATGTCGCCCGCGGTCATGCGTCCGCCCTTGAGCAGATTCAGTATCTCGCGCCGCACGGGATCGCCCAGCGCCTTCATGGTTTCACTCAGGCCCACGCCGCTCGCCTCCTTCATGGTATTTAGAAAATTTTCTAAATAGAGAGTAGCACCATCCCGCCGGAATGTCAAGCGGTATTTAGAAAAATTTCTAAATACCGCTTTGCAGAAAGGGAGCCGTCCCCCGGCGGAGAACGGCTCCTCTGATCTTGCTTTTACTGCTTTGCGCCCGCGAGCAGGTCGATGCCCATGGTGTAGCTCTCGAAGCCGTGACCGCGGATCTGCGCGATGCAGACCGGCGCGGTGACGGAGAGATGGCGGAACTCCTCGCGCTTTTCAATGTCGGAGATGTGGACCTCCACCACCGGAATGGTGATGGCCTTGATGGCGTCGCGGATGGCGTAGCTGTAGTGCGCGTAAGCGCCGGGGTTGATGACGATGCCGTCGAACATCCCGTCCGCCTCCTGAATGGCGTCGATGATCGCGCCCTCGTGGTTGGACTGGAAGCACTCGACCGCGATGCCGCGGCTTTGGGCGTGGGCGTAGATGCAGGCGCAGAGGGCGGCGTAGTCCTCGCGGCCGTAGATATCCGGCTCACGCTTGCCGAGCAGGTTCATGTTCGCGCCGTTGATGACCAGAATTTTCATGGCGTTTTCTCCTCTCCGTCCGCGCTTATTTGCCCTGCTGAGCAAGGAACGCGCGGTACTCCACGCTCTTGCGGTAGTAAAGCTCGCTGTTTTCCAGGCAGGACGCCTTCTGCTTGTCGTTCAGGGGCTTTGCGACCACGGCGGGAGAGCCGACGAGCAGGCTGCCCGCGGGCGCGTCCATCTTGCCGGTCACGACCGCGCCGGCGGCAATGATGCAGTCGTCGCCGATCTTTGCGCCGTCGAGCACGATGGCGCCCATGCCGACGATCACGCGGTCGCCGACCGTCGCGCCGTGGACGATGGCGCCGTGGCCGACGGATACATCGTCGCCGAGGGTGCAGAGGTTGTGGATCACCGCGCAGTCCTGAATGTTGCAGCGCTTGCCGATCTTGATGGGCTGCAGCTCCGCGCGGCAGACGCTGTTGAACCAGAAGGCGGTGCCCTCGCCGACGGTCACATCGCCGCAGACCACCGCGCCGGGCATGACAAGGACGTTCTCGTCCGTTTCAATGGGCTTGAAATTCATCGTGTTCTCCTCCGTTTTTCTCTGTATCTGCGCCCTTACAGGGCAAAATTTCCGCTGCGGAACACCGGCAGCTCGCGGCCGTCGTGCGTCGTGCCGGTGATGGAGAGGTCGGCGGTGCCGACCATGAAATCGACGTGCGTGAGCGAGTGGTTCAGCCCGTGGGCATTCAGCTCCTCGCGCGTCATCCGCTCACCGCCGGCGATACACTCGGGGTACGCCTCGCCGAAGGCGAGGTGGCAGGAGGCATTCTCGTCGTAGAGCGTGTTGTAGAACAGCAGGCCGCTGCTGCGGATAGGACTGTCGTAGGGCACCAGCGCGACCTCGCCGAAATAGCGTGCGCCGTCGTCCACCGAGATGGCGGCATTGAGCACGTCCTCGCCGCGCGAGGCCTTAGCCTCGACGATGCGGCCCTCCCTCACGGTGAAGCGGATGTCTTCGATGATGCTGCCGTTGTTCACCAGCGGCAGCGCCGCGCAGACCGTGCCGTTGATACCGGTCCTGAGCGGCGCGGTGAAGATCTCCTCGGTGGGCAGATTGGCGACGAAGCCGACGCCCGCGGGCGTTTCGGAGTTGCCCGCTGCCCAGAGGTGATCGTCCGGCAGCGCGATGGTGAGGTCGGTGCCGAGGGAATTGGTGTAGTGCAGGCTCTTGAAGCGCAGCGCGTTGAGCTTTTCCTTGCGCGCGGTCAGCAGCGCGATGTGCTCGCGCCAGCGCGCCTCGGCGTTTCCGTCGCCGGCGACGCGCACAGTTTTCAGGATCGCGTCCCAGAGCGCGGCGACCGCGTCGCCCTCGCTCCGATCGGGGAAGACCTTCCTCGCCCACGCGGCGATGGGCGCGCCCGCGACGCACCACGGAAAGCCGTTCGCCATCTGGAGCCGGTCAAAGGTCTCGCGCTCGGCGGACGAGGTGCGCTGCGCGGCGACGAGCCGCGCGGGCGATACGCCCAGCAGCGTTTCGGGGTCCTCCGCGTCGATGCGCAGATAGGCCGCGCCCTCGTTGGCGTAGTCGGTAAAGAACGCCCTGCGCCACGGGCGCGGCGTTTCAAAGGCGGCGTCCTGCGCACGCAGGAAGCGCTCGCGGGTGATATAGTCGTCCGTCCAGTTCAGCACGACCTCGCCCGCGCCGAGGTCGTAGGCCGCCGACGCGCACAGCCGCGCGAACGGCGCGCACTCCACGGGGGACGAAAGAATGAGCGTCTGCCCCTTTTGCAGGTTCAGTCCGACGGAAACGATCAGATGCGCGTATTCGCGCAGCTTTTCTTCCACAAAAATACCTCCTTGAAAATCGGGTATGCTTACCCTACGGTGCTTTTCATAGGAACAGAATACCACGCCCCGCCGCGCTTGGAAAGGGGAAATTCGGCGGCAAGGCCGGAAAACTCAGATGCCCAGCAGGAGCGAGGCGAAGCGGAAATAGATGGCCAGCGAGATCGCGTCCACCACCGTGGTGATGAACGGCGAGGCCATGACCGCGGGGTCGAAGCCGATCTTCTTGGCCAGCAGCGGCAGCGTGCAGCCGACGAGCTTGGCGGCAAACACCGTGACGATCAGCGTCAGGCAGATGACCGCCGCCACCGTCATCGTGATGGGATTGCCGAAAATCATCTTATCCACCAGCAGCAGCTTGACAAAGTTCGCCGCGCTAAGCACCGCGGCGCAGAGCACCGCCACGCGGATCTCCTTCCAGATGACGCGGAGGAGGTCGGAAAACTCGATCTCATCGAGCGAAATGCCGCGGATGACCGTGACGCTCGCCTGCGAGCCGCAGTTTCCGCCGGTATCCATCAGCATGGGGATATAGGCAGTCAGGATAGCGCAGGCGCCGAGGGCGTCCTCGAATTTCGCGATGATCTGGCCGGTGAAGGTCGCCGAGACCATCAGCAGGAGGAGCCACGGGATACGGGACTTGAAGGTCTCGAACACGCTCGTTTTGAGATAGGGTTTGTCGGTCGGCAGCATGGCCGCCATCTTTTCGATATCCTCGGTGGCCTCCGCCTCCATGACGTCCATGGCATCGTCAACGGTGATGATGCCGACGAGACGGTCTTCCTTATCGACGACCGGCAGGGCGATGAAGTCGTACTTCGAGAAGGTCTGGGCGACGTCCTCCTTATCCTCGAGGGTGCCGACGGAGATGACATGCGTCTCCATGATATCCTCGATGATATCGTCCTCGTCGGAGAGGAGGATCGTGCGCAGGGAAATGATGCCGAGCAGCTTGCGCGCGGGATCCACCACATAGCAGACGTTGATGGTCTCCTTGTCCGTGCCGGTGCGGCGGATGCGCTTGAGGGCGTCCTCCACCGTCATGTCTCGCTTGAGGTCGACGAACTCCGTCGTCATCAGCGCGCCGGCGGAATCCTCGGGATATTTCAGGATCTCATTGATGCTCTTGCGGGTGTCGGGGTCGGCGTGCTTCAAAATGCGCTTGACCACGCCCGCGGGCATCTCCTCGACGATATCGACGGCGTCGTCAAGATACAGCTCGTCGAGCACCTCTTTCAGCTCGGTGTTGGAAAAACCGCGGATGAGCATTTCCTGCACATCCGGCTCCAGCTCGACGAACAGCTCCGCCGCCGGCTCCTTGGGCAGCAGGCGGAACAGCAGCGGCAGCATCTCCTCGGGCAGATCGTCGAACAGGTCTGCGATATCGGCGGGCTCAAGCTCGACTAAAATGTCGCGCAGCGCCTTATACTGCTTTCGGCGGGTCATCTCCTCTATTTCCTCCAGCAGCTCGTCGCGGCGTTCTTCAAAATCGATCATGCGCTGTTCCTCCTTTCTCCAAAGCTGACCGGCGCGGGCCAAGGGATAAAAAAAGCCCGCAGGCCTTCCTCCGGTACCAAGGCTGCGGGAGCGACAATGATAAAAATCGCGCTTTGCGATCTTCCCTACCGTTCAAGCTTTAGCATCACCAGGCGGTGAAACTGCATTAGATGGCACCTTGGTTTCGATGCCAACTGTTCAAACCCTCGCATCGTGTCTCCACGACTCTGCGGCAGCAGTCCATATCCTGATGGTAGCCTTACCTACCGGACGAATATTTATTTGCTTTATCATAGTATGCGCATTTTCTTTCTTTGTCAAGCATTTTCCCGATTTTTTCGGCCCGTTTTCCCCGCCGCGGCGGCGCGGAAATCTTTCTCTTTCCTTTTCGGGCTTGCTGTGCTATAGTATTGTTGTTTTTATAAGGCTTCGTGAAGAATAAACAGGGCGGAGGTGAGCGGGATTTGCTCGAGCGCGTGATGCACAACCGGTTTTTTCGCGGCACGGCGCTGTTCGTGCGCCGCTACTTCGACCACCGCGTGGCCCGCGACAGCGCGGCGCTGACGTATTACCTGCTCTTTGCGATGTTCCCGCTGCTCATCTTCCTGAGCAACCTCGTCGGCTTCTTCGCTGTGGACATTGAGGGCTTCCTGTGCCAGCTCGGCACCATCATCCCCGCCGAGGTGCTGGACCTGCTGATCCAGTACCTGCGCTACGTTTCGCGCGTATCGAGCCGGACGCTGATGACCTTCAGCCTGATCTTTTCCATCTGGTTCCCGATGCGCGCGGCCAACGCGCTGCTGCTGAGCGTGCGCAAGGCCTACGGCATGGGGCGTCCCACGCAATTCCTCCGCCATCAGGCCAAGGTGTTCCTTTACACCATCTGCCTGATCCTCACGATCCTGCTCTCGCTGGTGCTTGTGACGGTGGGCCGCAGCGTGCTGAACCTCTGTGCGGACTACTTCCATTTCAGCGCCATCCTGACCGACGGCTTCATCGAGCTGTGGTCGACGCTGCGCTTCGTGTTCCTCGGCTGCATCGTCTTTCTCGCGCTCGCCGTGCTCTACGGCCTCGCGCAGGAGACGCGGAGCGTTCACTACGTCTGGCCCGGCGTACTCTTTTCGCTCACGGCCTGGATGGTCCTCTCGCTGCTTTTCTCGCTTTATGTGGAAAACGCAGCGAACTATTCCGTCATCTACGGCTCCATCGGCGCCATCATCGTGCTGCTGCTGTGGCTGTATCTCTCGGCGACCATGATGATCATGGGCGCGGAATTCAACAGCGTTCTGATGGAAATGAAGACCGCGCGCAGCTGAGGCGCGCGGATACCAAGGCTATTACGCGCCGCGCGGTGCGCGGCAGAACGGAGAACAAAGCATGAAGATCATCATTGTCGGTCTGGGCAAGGTCGGCTACGCCATTGCCCAGCAGATGGTCGGCGAGGAGCACGACCTGATTTTGGTGGACGAGAGCGCCGCCGTGATCGAGCACGCCGACGCCACGCTCGACGCCATGTGCGTCGAGGGCAACGGTGCGTGCGCGAGCGTGCTGCTGCGCGCCGGTGTGCGCGACGCCGACCTGGTCATCGCCGCCACGGCGGACGACGAGGTGAACCTCGTCTGCTCGCTGATGGCGAAAAAGCTGGGCGCCAAGCACACGGTCGCCCGTGTGCGCAATCCCGAATACTTCCGCGACGCGCCGATCCTGCGCCGCGAGATCGGCCTGGACATGATCATCAACCCCGAATACGCCGCCGCGCAGGAGATCGCGCGCATCCTGCGCGTGCCCGCCGCGTTCAGCGTGGAGAGCTTCGCCCGCGGCACCGTGGAGCTCATCGGCTTCCAGATCACCGAGCAGGACGGCATGGCCGGCAAGAGTCTGATCGAATACAACAAGCTCCATCCCAACGCGCTGCTGCTGTGCGCGGCCAAGCGCGGCGGCGAGGTGCTGGTGCCGAACGGCCACTTTGTCCCGCAGGCCGGCGACCGCGTTTACGCCATCGGCACACCGACCGAGACCGCCCGCGTGCTGCGCAGCATGGGCCGCGACACCTCGCCCATCCGCCAGCTGAGTGTGGTCGGCGGCGGGCGCATCGCGCTCTACCTCGCCTGGGCGCTCGACGGCATGGGGATGCACATCACCATCGTTGAGCAGAACGAGGAAAAGTGCATGGCGATCGCCGAGAAGCTGCCGAAGGCGACCATCCTCCACGGCGACGGCACGGACCATGACCTGCTCGAATCCGAGGGCATCTTCGACGCGGATGCCTTCGTCTCCCTCACAGGGCGCGACGAGGAGAATCTGCTCATGGCGCTCACCGCGAAGGACTCCGGCGTTGCCAAGGTCCTGCCGAAGATGTCGCGCCCGAACTACACCGCGCTGGTGCACGACCTCGGCATCGACACCGTCATCTCCCCCAAGGACGTGACGGCCAGCCAGATCTCCAGCTACGTCCGCGGCCTCGCCAACTCGCAGGGCAGCGCCGTGGAGAGCCTGCACTATATCCTCGGCGGCGCGATCGAAGCGGTCGAGTTCACGGCGACGCCCGCCACGCCGGCGCGACGCACTTCCTCAATACGCCCCTCAAGGACCTGAACTTCAAGCCGGGGCTGCTGGTCGCCGCCATCGTCCACGGCGGCAAGCTCCTCATTCCCGGCGGCCACTCCATCATCTCGGAGGGCGACCGCGTGATCGTGGTGGCAAAATCCCTGTTCCTCAAGGACCTCAACGACATTCTGGTCCGTTGAGCCGCTGCACGGAGGAAGGCGCGACATGAACAAAAAGCTCATTTTCAAAATTCTCGGCATCATCCTGGGCATCGAGGGCGTGTCCCTGCTCATTCCCTTCGTCATCGCGCTCGTCTGCCGGGAAAATACCGCCGTCTTCGGCGTCACGGCGCTGCTCTGCCTCGCGGTCGGTCTGCCGCTGAGCCGGCTGCATACGGCCAAATCACGCCTGCAGAACCGCGACGGCTATGTCGCCGTGGCGCTCGGCTGGATCGTGCTGTCCGCCTTCGGCGCGCTGCCCTATGCGCTCAGCGGCTGCTGCGGCTATGTGGACGCGCTGTTTGAGACCGTTTCCGGCTTCACGACGACGGGCGCCTCCATCTTCGGCGCGCCGGCCTCGCTGCCGCGCGGCATCCAGCTCTGGCGCGCGCTGACGCAATGGCTCGGCGGCATGGGCGTTCTCGTCCTGCTGCTCGCGCTGATGCCGAAGCTCGGCGAGGGCAGCGTCAACCTGATGAAGGCCGAAAGCCCCGGCCCCATCTCCTCCAAGCTGCTGCCGCGCACGAACGACACGGCCAAAATGCTTTACAGCATCTACATTCTCCTCACGGCGGCGGAAACGCTCGCGCTCCGCGCGGCGCGGATACCGTGGTTCGACGCGGTGACCACCGCGCTCACGACCATCTCGACCGGCGGCTTCTCCGTCCGCAACGAAAGCATCGCCTACTACCAGTCCTCGGCGGTCAACTGGATCATCGTGGTCTTCATGTTCGTCTCGTCGGTCAATTTCACGCTTCTGTTTCTGGCCGGTACACGGCGCTGGCGGGAGGTCCTGCGCAGCGACGAGCTGCGCGTCTACTCCGGCATCGTGTTCGGCTCGTCCGCGCTCATTGCGCTCGATCTTGTTCTCAAAACGGGCCGTTCCGTCGGCTCCGCCATCGAGCACGCGGCCTTTCAGGTCACAACGCTCATTTCCACCACCGGCTACTGCACAGAGGATTTCGACCTCTGGCCGCAGTTCAGCCGTCTTGTGCTGCTCGTTGTGATGTTCGCCGGTGGCTGCGCCGGCTCGACCGCCGGCGGCATCAAGGTCTCGCGCATCGTGCTGCTCTTCAAGGGACTCAAGCGCGACCTGCGCCGCATCCTGCACACGCGCGAGGTGCGCCCCATCACGCTCGACGGGCAGCGCGTGGAGGAGGATACCATCTCCTCCGTTTCCCTCTTTTTCTTTGCCTACATGATCATCCTCTTTTTCTCCGCGCTGATCGTCTCGCTCGACGAGTTGGATTTCACCTCCGCTTTCACGGCATCCCTGACCTGCATCAGCAATGTTGGCCCTGGCCTCGGCCTTGTCGGCCCGACGTGCAACTTCGGCTTTCTCTCACCGCTCTCAAAGCTCGTGCTCTCGTTTACGATGCTCCTCGGGCGACTGGAGATCATGCCTCTGCTCGTGCTGTTCCTGCCGTCCGTGTGGCGGAAAAAATAAATCTGTGCCAAAGCCGCTCCCACGGGTGCGGCTTTTCTCTGCAAATTTTGGTTGACAATTGTATACCTTTCTGCTATGCTGGGCTCAGACAGGTATACAGCTGTATACCGAAAGGAGGAATGTCCCGTGTCCTGCAATCTGACCGACGCGGAGTGGAAGCTGATGCACCGTCTCTGGGAGCAGTCCCCGCAGACCATCACGCAGCTCACCGCCGCGCTTTCCGCCGAGACCGGCTGGGAGAAGCACACCGTCATCACCATGCTCACACGGCTGGAGGCCAAGGGCGCGGTGCGCCACGAGGCCGGCGGGCGCGCCAAGCAGTTCTATCCCGCCGTCGCGCAGAGCGACGCCGCCCGCACCGAGACCGAGAGCTTTCTCGGTAAGGTCTACGGCGGCAGCCTGGGCCTGATGATGAGCGCCATGGTCGAGGGCCGTGCGCTCACACAGGAAGACATCGACGAGCTGACCGCCATTTTGGAGCAAGCGGGAGGGAACACGAAATGAAAGAGATCCTTTTGACTTCCTCGGTTTTGATCCTTGCGCTGCTGGCGCTGCGGCAGCTGTTCCGCCGCACCGTCTCGCGCCGGATGCAGTACGCGCTCTGGCTTCTGGTGCTCGTGCGGCTGCTCGTACCGGTGAACGTCGGCACACTGGCGCACAATGTGCTCTCCGCCGCCGAGCCGGTGCAGGCCGTTGTGGAGGAGCGGCTGGATACCCCCGTGCTGTACGTTCAGGACGGCACGGAGCGGCGCCCCGCACAGCTTTTGCCCGGCAAGGAGTCGCAGGGTGACCCGCAGTCTCCGCCGTCCGACGCAGCGCAGAGCGCCCCCGCCGACGAATACTACACTGTGACGCCGACCTACCGGACCGTCACGTTGTCCGAGGCGCTCACCTATGTCTGGTACACCGGAATGGCCGGCGTGGGCGCGTGGTTCCTTTTCACCAACCTGCGCTTCGCCTGCGCGCTGCGCAAGGCGCGCACACCTTACCGCGTCGAGGGCTGCCGCTATCCGGTCTATCTCGTGTCCGCGCTTCCCTCCCCGTGCCTGTTCGGTGTGCTGCGCCCCGCCGTTTACCTGAATGAAAAGGCGCTGCAAAGCCCCGACGCCCTGCGTTTCGTGCTCGCGCACGAGCAGACGCACGCGCGGCACCTTGACCCGCTGTGGTCGCTGCTGCGCGGCCTGTGCCTGACCGTCTACTGGTTCGATCCGCTCGTGTGGCTCGCGGCGGTGCTCTCGCGCGAGGACTGCGAGCTGGCCTGCGACGAGGGGACGCTCCGCGCGCTCGGCGCGGACGAGCGCGCTGCCTACGGCAAAACGCTGCTCACGCTCGTGCCCGTGTGCGACAAGCCGCAGAACCCGCTGCTCGGCGCGACGACCATGACCAGCGGCAAAAGGAGCCTCAAGGAGCGCATCACACGCATCGCGGAGAACCGGCAGGCCAAGGCCGCGGCAGTGTTCGCCGTCGTCGCGCTCGCGGCGCTCCTGTGCGCGGTGAGCTTCACCGGCGCGCCGGATACGCCGCCCGAGGTCACGCAGGAATGGTACGACGCGGGCTTCACGACCGAGGACGCGCAGGCCTGTCTCGAATTTCTCGACTGGGCGGCGGAGCTTGACGGCAGCAAAATAACAGGCTGCGGCGCATGGGACGCCGAGACCGGCGCAGCCCGCTTCCTTCTGGAGGAGCCCTCCGATGATACATCCGCGCAGATCGAAGCACTCGAGGGCATTCTCCGCAGCGTCCGTGCGGAGGAGCTTACTCCATTCGCAGCCCGCGATGGAGAAGTCCGTTATACGCTCTCCTTCAACGATGATTATACCGGCTATTATGGCTTTTCGCTGAGCGAGAATGGGCAAGTTACACTGGAAGCACCCGCGGAGTACGAAACCGAGGGAGAGCCATTTCCCTACATGAAGGCCGTCGCCGTCGTGGACAACGCGGAACTGACACAAGCTCTGTACCGATTGCTCCGCCCCGCACTTCTTGACGGTCTGACGGCGGCACAGCGTGACGCCGTCGACAGCTTACTGCACTGGGCGCAAGCTCTGCGCGCGGAGGACATCCTCAACCTGCAATTTCGCGATGGCAGCAGCTCGCGCTTCCTCGTCGATGCGGAGCTGACCGCGCTCTCGGCGCAGCTCGTGCCCGCCCTCAACGCCCTCACCGAAGCGGAGCTTTACACGCAGCGCGGCTACGGCGACAGCACGTACTACACGCTCGCGGTGAATCTGCGGGACGGCACACAATACACCTTCCTCTGTGGCTTCGACTGCGTGCGCCTCCTCTCTCCCGCCTTCGAGCCGGCGCTCTCCTCCAGCTATCCCAGCGACCGCCCGACGCTCTGGATCGACAGTCCCGCGCTGATGGCGTGCATCAATAGCCTTCATTCCCCGCCTACGACGCTGCCGGACTTTGAGACCGTCGACCCGACGCCCCTCGCGGACATCCTGCCCGCGCGGGAGCCGTGGCTGACCATTCCCCTTGCCGGGAAGGCACAGCGCATTGCCGACCGCCGCATCCCCTCCGATGCCCTTGACTGGCTCACGCAGATGGACATGGACGGCGACGGCGTGTGTGAGATCGTCAACAGCTCCGATTTCCCCGCGATCTACTACAAGCGCGGCGGTCAGCTCTACGGCGTCGACCTCAAGAGCGTCATCACCGCCGCGTGGCCGGAGATGAGCTACTGGGATTACACGTCCGACGCTCCCACCGGCCGTTCGATCCTCTTCAGCGGCTTGTCTGCGGGCGATGCCCCCGGCGATGGGGCCAACTTCACGCGCTATCTCTATTTCGACGGTGAAAGCCTGCTGCTCTACAAGCCCGACCGCAGCCACACCGACCACATCGCCGACGCGACGCTTGCTGACCCGAGCGTTCCCGCCGAGGTCGCCGCGCGGGCAAAGCAGCTTGTCCGACAGCGGTACGACACCCTCGCGGGCAGCGCCGCGCAGTACGACGACTGGTACACAGACGTCTCCTTCCTCGGCACGGAGACCCGCTACGCGGGTCTGACGCCGGAGGTCTATTGCTTCAGCCAGCATTACCACGCGCAAAAGCCGGAAAATATCCTGCTCGCGGGCGGCACTGAGGTGGACGAGGACGGCTGGGCCATTCTGGACGGCGACACGGTCCTGGACGGTCCCTATATCGTCTGCCTCATGGACGGCGGCACGCGACACATATTAGAGGGCAGCATGAGCGGCGATTGCAGCACGGGCAGCCCCGCTTATTATTCCGATCTGACCGCGCTGCTGGCGAAAAACAATGTCCTCCGCCCCGACGCTCTGGACGGCGGCAGGCTGAAAGAGGCGATGAGCAGCGGCATTAGCTTCCTCAACTGGCTGGGTCAATACGACGCTGCCGAGCAGGACCGCGCGCTCGAAAGGCTGAGCGCCTACCGCGCCTCGCTCACCGACAGCTACGACCTCGATATGTTCTCCCGCATCGTCACCTATCTGCTCGGCGACCGTGACGGCCTGACCGACGCGGGCCGCGCCGCGCAGGGGCGCTTCCGCGCGAAATTCGGATGAACGGCCAAACGGCAATTTTGTGCATTTTTTTCGAGAGCCGCCCTTGCAAAGGGCGGCTCTTTGCGGTAGAATAGTCAAACTGCCGCCTTAGCGGCGGTCAAGTTTATCAACAAACGAGGTGTTCAGAAAGCATGAAACGCGAATCCTTCCGCTCCCGTCTGGGCTTCCTGCTGGTGAGCGCGGGCTGCGCCATCGGCATCGGCAACGTGTGGCGCTTCCCTTACATCGCCGGCAAGAACGGCGGCGGCTACTTCGTTCTCTTCTACCTGCTCTGCCTGCTCGTGATGGGCGTGCCCGTGCTGACGATGGAACTGGCGGTCGGCCGCGCGAGCCGCAGGAGCGCCGTGCTCTCCTATAAGACGCTGGAAAAGCCCGGTCAGAAATGGCACATCCACGGCTGGTTCTGCCTGCTCGGCTGCTATCTGCTGATGATGTACTACACCACCGTCTCCGGCTGGATGGTCGACTACTTCTTCCGCTTCCTGACCGGCAGCTTTGACGGCCTGACCTCCGAGCAGGCCGCAGGCGTCTTTGGCGAGATGCTCTCGAACCCTGTCGAGATGGTTTTCTGGATGGTCGTCATCACGCTGGCGGGCTTTGTCGTCTGCGGGCGCGGCCTGCAGGGCGGTCTGGAAAAGGTCGGCAAATGGATGATGAGCGCCCTGCTCGTATTGATCCTTGTGCTGGTTGTGCACAGCTTCACGCTGTCCGGCGCGGGCGAGGGCCTGGCCTTCTACCTGCTGCCCGACTGGTCCCGCGCCACAGGGCAGGGCCTGGGCAGCGTCATTACGGCGGCCATGAACCAGTCGTTCTTTACCTTAAGCCTCGGCATCGGCGCAATTGAGATTTTCGGCAGCTACATGGACCGCCGCTTTACCCTGCCGGGTGAGGCCGCCCGCATCTGCGTGCTGGACACCATTGTGGCAGTCTGCGCGGGTCTTATCATCTTCCCGGCCTGCTTCTCCTTCGGCATCTCGCCCGACGCGGGACCGAGCTTGATTTTCATCACGCTGCCCAACGTCTTTACAAACATGGCGGGCGGACGCCTGTGGGGCGCGCTGTTCTTCCTGTTCATGACGTTCGCCAGCTTCTCCACGGTCATTGCGGTGTTTGAGAATATCATCGCCTGTGCGCGGGAGAATTTCGGCTGGGACCGCCGCAGGGCTTGCCTGGTGGGCGCGGCGGCGCTGGTCGTGCTGGGCCTGCCCTGCGCGCTGGGCTACAACGTGTGGAGCGGCATCCAGCCCCTGGGCGCGGGCAGCACCGTGCTGGATTTTGAGGACTTCCTTGTCAGCAACGTTCTGCTGCCGGGCGGTAGCCTTGTTTATCTGCTGTTCTGCGTCACCAAATGGGGCTGGGGCTTCGACAAATACACCGCCGAGTGCAACACCGGCAGCGGCCCCAAAATGCCGCAGTGGGTCAAGTCCTACTTTAAATACGTTCTGCCGGTCCTGATCGCCGTCATTCTGGTGCAGGGTCTGCTCTGAAGCAAAATGCCGCGCAGCTCACAGGGAGCCGCGCGGCATTTGTTAATTGCGGTTTACCTCCGGGTTATCGGTGCGCCCCAGCAGATAGTCTATACTGACGTTATAGAAGTCGGCCAGCTTGACCAGCCTTTCTGCGGTCAGCTCAATAACGCCGTTTTCATACTGAGAGTAGGTGTTCTGGGATACGTGGAGGACACTGGCGAGATCACACTGACGAAAATCGTGATCTTCCCGTAGGCTTCGTATGTTCGGATATTCCATAGGTTGACTACCTCCTTACGACTATTATCGTTATCTTGGAGGCAGATATCGACATTTATCTGTAATACAGATATAATAGATTGCATAACAATAGGAAGAAACGATACGACGGAAAGTAAAGGGCGTTCTACGGCCCTTTGTCTGCCTGCGGGCGGGCTGCGCATGCGATTGCAGGAGTCCTTCTATGTTGTCAAACCATGAAATTGCCGATATGAATTATTGCCGCCGCTGCATCAACCAAAAATACAACATCCATTTAAAGCGCAGCGATGTGGTCGTTTTGCAGATGATGTACCCCTGCGCACGCTGCGGGGAGATGAAGCACCCCG
>ERZ824488.2197-NODE-2197-length-18227-cov-4.372936_pt1 | contig 18227 bp, 16 predicted proteins | sample MGYA00519936_ERZ824488 | MGnify/ENA primary metagenome ERZ824488 (study PRJEB31778, sample SAMEA3449153) | human gut metagenome | biome: human gut; feature: human-associated habitat; material: faeces | place: United Kingdom | collected 2010/2012 ... | reverse complement strand
CCTCGCCAGCGCCAAGTTCCCCACGTTTGACCCGGCCCGCGTGGTGGCGGCCTTCTCGGCCCTGGGCTTCACCGGCATGACGAGCCGCCTGGTCAAGCTCTCTGGCGCAAGCGCGGCAGACGTGGCCGTGGCAACCAGCGCGGCCGCCTCGGCCGCTGGCGCCCCGGCTGGCGAGAAGGGCACAGCGCCCGTCGCGGCCGCCCTCGACCTGCCGCCCGTCGTCACCGGCGCCGACGCCGAGGCCGCGCTGGCGGCCGCCATCGAGGCCGGCGCCTGGGTGGGCTGCTCGCTTGACGACGACCGCGCGGCCGGGGCCCTCTTTGGCCTGGGCCACACCCTCTGGGCCGCCACCGAGGGCGCCCTCTGCCGCTTTGACGGCCCCGACGCGGACGCCGCGCTGGAGCGCCTCTTCCGCCAGGGACGCGTAGCCGCCACCGGCGTGAAGGGCCTTCTCCACGCGCTTAGCCCCATGGACTCCGCCGAGCCGGCGCGCCTGGCCTGCGCAGACGTTGACCCCGGGCGCATCTTCGACGTCTCCGTGGCGGCCTACTTGCTTGAGTCCGACGCCTCCGACTATGGCGCCAAGGCCCTCTGCGAGCGCCACCTGGGCTGCCCCCTGCCCGAGCCCGCCGCCGCACAGGACGGCCAGACGGGCGCCGACGACGACGCCCCCACCCGCGCCGCGGCCGAGGCGGCGGCCGCCCGTGCCCTCGTCCCCGCGCTGGCAGACGCCCTGGAGAAGGACGGCTCGACCGAGCTCTTCTCCACCATAGAGATGCCGCTTCTGCCAGTGCTGGCGCAGATGGAGCGCGAGGGCCTCTCCGTGGACCCGTCCATCCTGGCCGCTCAGTCCGCCGAGCTGGGGGCCGAGATTTCCGCCATGGTGGACAAGATCCACGCTGCCGCGGGAGAGGACTTCAACCTGGACTCCCCCATGCAGCTCTCCCACGTGCTCTTTGACGTTCTGGGGCTTCCCACCAAGGGCCTGAAGAAGACCTCGCGCGGGTTCTACTCCACCAACGCCAAGGTGCTGGGCGACCTCGCACGAGACCACAGCATCGTGGCCGAGGTCCTGGAGTACCGCGAGCGGGCCAAGATCCGCTCAACCTACCTTGACGCCCTGCCCGCCCTCGTGCGCGGGGACGGCCGAATCCACACCACGCTCAACCAGACCGTGGCCGCCACGGGCCGCCTCTCCAGCTCCGACCCCAACCTGCAGAACATCCCCACCCGCTCCGAGCTGGGCCACCGTGTGCGCCAGGCCTTCACGGTGCCTGAGGGCAGCGTGTTCCTGGCCTGCGACTACTCCCAGATCGAGCTGCGGCTTCTGGCCCACCTCTCCGGAGACGAGCACCTGGTGGCGGCCTTCAACAGCGGCGCGGACTTCCACGCCGCCACCGCCGCGCGCGTCTTTGGCGTGCCGGTGGACGAGGTCACGCCTCAGCTGCGCAGCCGCGCCAAGGCCGTGAACTTTGGCATCGTGTACGGACAGCAGGCCTACGGCCTGGCCACCTCGCTCAAAATCCCCCGCGCGGAGGCCCAGGAGATGATCGACCGCTACTTTGACGCCTACCCGGGCGTGCGCGCCTACCTGGACGAGTCCGTCCGCCTGGCGCACGAGCGCGGCTGGGCCACCACCATGTACGGCCGCAAGCGCCACATCAAGGAGTTCAGGCAGAAGAACAAGCAGCTCATTGCCTTCGGCGAGCGCACGGCCATGAACCACCCCATGCAGGGCACGGCCGCAGACATCATCAAGATTGCGATGGTTCAGGTAGAGAGGCGCCTGCGCGAGAAGGGGCTTGCCTCCCGCCTGGTGCTGCAGATCCACGACGAGCTTGACCTCGAGGTGCCCGTGGGCGAGCTCGAGGCCACAAGCGAGCTCGTACGCTCCACTATGGAGGGCGTGGCCCAGCTCAGGGTGCCGCTCATCGCCGAGGTGAGCTACGGCAGCAACTGGGCGGAGGCAAAGTAGTGGCAAGCTGGAACGACTTTGCCCAAGATGCCGGCGAGAAGCTCGTGGACGCCGCGGCTCCGCGCGGGGGCGCGGCCGCGGCCGGCGGCGTGGCTGCCGGCGGGGCGCGCATGCAGGTGACCTGCTGGTCGGACGGGTCTTCTCGCGGAAACCCAGGGCCGGGAGGCTACGGCACGGTGCTGCGCTACGTGGATCCCGCCGGCGGCGTGCACGAGCGCGAGTTCAGCCACGGCTACCGGCGCACCACCAACAACCGCATGGAGCTCATGGGGGCCATCGTGGGCCTGGAGGCGCTTCGACGCCCCTGCACCGTGACCATGGTCACGGACTCCCAGTACGTGGTCAACGCCTTCAAGCAGCACTGGATCTCCGGCTGGATCAAGCGCGGCTGGAAGACGGCCAGCAAGCAGCCGGTCAAGAACGTCGACCTCTGGAAGCGCCTGCTGGCGGCCGCGGAGCCCCACGACGTGAGATGGCAGTGGGTGAAGGGCCACGCGGGGCATCCCGAGAACGAGCGCTGCGACAGCCTGGCCACGGCCGCCGCGGACGACCGCAAGGGACGCACCGAGGACGCCGGGTTTGTCGACTAGAACTGGGCCCGGGCCGCAGGACGGGCCGCAGGCGCCCGCAGGAAGGAGAACGCTGTGAAGGACTACACCGAGGACAGGGACCTGGCCGGCATCAAGCTTCTGGCCGTTGACATGGACCTCACGCTGCTGGCAAGCGACGGGAGCCTGCCGCCGCACATGGACGAGCGCATTGACGCGCTTGCCGAGGCGGGCGTGCTCTTCTGCCCGGCGAGCGGTAGGCCCGCACCAACGCTGCAGATGATGTTCCCCGCGCACAAGGACAGCATCGCCTTTTGCGCGGACAACGGTGGATGGGTCATCTACCAGGGGCGCACTGCCTTCCGTGACCTCATCAGGCCTGAGCTCTGGCACGAGGTGCTGGACTTTGCCGCCGCCGACGGCAACTGCGCGCCGGTGCTGTGTGCCTTCGAGCAGGCCTACGTGCTCAAGCGCGACCGCCGCCACCACGAGGCCATCTACAAGTACTACAAGGACATCCGCTACGTGGGGAGCTTTGACGAGGTGGATGTTGAGGCGGACAAGGTCACGATCCTCTTCCCCGACTACGACGCCGAGCCGCGCTTTGCCAGCACCTACGAGCCGCGCTTTGGCAAGCGCCTCTACGTCACCAACGCCGGGCGCGAGTGGATCGACTTCATGAACCTGGGCGTGAGCAAGGGCTCCGGCGTGGCACACCTCTGCCGCGAGCTGGGCATTGGCCTTGCGGACGCCGCCGCCGTGGGAGACACGTACAACGACATCCCCATGCTCTCCGCCGTGGGTCACAGCTTTGTGATGGCAAACGCCGAGAAGCACATGCACGCCCACGCCGACTACTTGGTGCCCAGCAACGACGACCGCGGCGTGGCCACCCTCATCGACGCCATCCTTGCCGCAAAGGGGCGCTAGGGTTCTGTCACAAAGACCGCCTGACGTTCTTCGCCAGAGCTACCGCCCCTGCAGCGCATAGCGCGCCTCGGCAGCCTCCTTGGCCGGGCGCCACCAGGGCTCGTTGGCTGCGTACCAGTCGATGGTCTGGCGCAGACCTGCGGAGAAGTCCGCGTGCGTGGGGCGCCAGCCCAGCTCGCGCCGTAGCTTAGAGGCATCGATGGCGTAGCGGCGGTCATGCCCGGGACGGTCGGCTACGCGGTCGAAGCCATCGGGGTCGCGGCCCGTGGCCTCAAGAATCATGCGCAGCACCTCGAGGTTGCTCCTCTGGCCGTCCACGCCGATGAGATAGGTCTCCCCCACCCGGCCACGGGTCAAAATGGCCCAGACGGCGCTGGAGTGGTCCTCGACGTTGACCCAGTCTCGGACGTTCGTACCCGCGCCGTAGAGTTTGGGCCGCACGCCATCGATGATGTTGGTAATCTGCCGCGGGATGAACTTCTCCACATGCTGGTAGGGGCCATAGTTGTTGGAACAGTTTGATATGGTGGCACGCAGGCCGTAGGTGCGCGTCCACGCGCGGACAAGCAGGTCGGAGGCGGCCTTGCTGGAGCTATACGGGGAGCTCGGCCGGTAGAGAGAGTCCTCGGTGAAGCGGGACGGGTCGTCAAGGGCGAGGTCGCCAAAGACCTCATCAGTGCTCACGTGGTGATAGCGCACGCCGCACCTGCGAACAGCCTCTAGCAGGCAAAACGTGCCCTCAACGTTGGTGCGCAGGAACGGCGCCGGGTCCGCGATGGAGTTGTCGTTGTGCGTCTCGGCCGCAAAGTGCACGACGGCGTCATGCCCGGGAACCAGACTGGCCAGGAGCCTGGCGTCGCAGACGTCGCCTACCACAAGCTCCACGCGCTCGGTCGGCAGCCCCGCGATGTTGGCGGGATTTCCGGCGTAGGTCAGCTTGTCCAGCACGGTAATGTGCACGTCGGAGTGCTCCCGTGCCACGTAGCGAACAAAGTTGCTGCCCATGAACCCGCAGCCGCCCGTGACCAGGACGTTATGCGGCTCAAACGCGTCCGCCATGCGATTCATCCCCCCAAACACCGCCGTTTGCGGCAGAATCTAGTCAAAACTCGCTTATGTTTAGCTCTTGATTTGAGAGTTCCAAGTACCAGCCTAATATTCCCAACGTTTGCCCAGTTGGCAAGAGGCCAAAGGCGGCTACTACTCGCCAAAGCCAAAACAAGAGCCAAACATAGGCGACTTTTGTGCGTGCGGAGGTGGAAAACGCCGCCTTCACACCCTCCGACTCCCTACGTTTGCGTTTTAATCCGGACACCCCAAGTACCGAGCCAAAATCCCCTGCGTTTTCCCAGTTGGCGAGAGGGCAAAACGCCCCGCTACTCGCCAAATCGCAACAAAACGCAAACGTAGCAATTTTCACGCCAGAGCCAACGCGCATCGGGTCCATCGGACCCGCTCAAAGCATCTCCCCGACATCAACCAGCCTCACATTGCCATCAGCCAAAGCGCGCTCTCGGCATTCCCACTCAAAGCCGCTCTTTGAGAACAGAAAGAGCTGGGAATCCCCGCCACCCGGAAGCAGCTCAGCCCGTCGCTTCAGCACGCCCAGAGCGCTCGCGTCAACAGAACGGTTGCTCCACTTACATTCCCCCAGGATGAGCTAGCCATCCACTCCGCTCAAGACAATATCGATCTCCTCCTCGCAGCGCTCTACCGGATTCGTGCCCCACCAGCGCCCCACCTCAAGAGGCGGTACATCCAGCCTGCCCTCGCGGACCTCCCACAAGAAGCACTGTCGGCACACGTCCTCAAACACGTGTCCCACATACGTCAGAAGCTCGCCGACAACAATCCGTCGAGCCACCTCGTCGGAAAGTCCTGCCTGTATGGCCGCCTCATACTTGCCCCTAAAGCAGTGGGAGAAGCAAAAGAGGTTGCCCGGCACCTCAGCTGCGTCTGCCAGTAGCAGGTAAGTCCCCCACGGATGGAAAGCCTCTGGGCCTGGCGCGGGGTGTACTCGGCAACCTCCTTGGGAAGGGGCGGCCTGGGTTCCACAGCGGACATCCCTTTTGTCAAAACGAAAAACAAGATTACCTGCAGAAATGCTCCGACTAGATAGCTGAACTATCTGTTTTCTAGAGTTTGAATCTCCAGACTTTTGCAACTCATTCCAACCGTCATCGGCGATGAACCAGCTTCGAAAAGCTGCCTTCATACCGAATAGTAAATCGTCTCACTGGGACAGATTCCCAATGAGACGATTCTTCGCATCGACGTCGACACATACACAAACCCAGCGATTTAGCGAAACGGCAAATCTGAGTGAATCGCGTGGCGAGATTATCAATAAGGCCAGAATCAACGCGGCGTTGCCCCCTTCGATTGGCCCTGCTTCAATCGCATAGTCGGCGCGTGACACTTCGATGTAGCAAATGTCTGAATTTTTCATACAATCGCAACATGACGTATGCGAACAACATAGCAACCATCGACGAGCTCTCGGCATCGGAGGGCATCTTCACCACTGCCCAGACACAGCGCCTCGGCATCAGCAGGAACGCCCTCTCCCACGCCTGCAAGGTCGGGCGCCTCGAGCGCGTCGCCCACGGCGCGTATCGCCTCTCCGGTGCGCCGAGCTCGGAGACCGACGAGCTGGCCGCGATCTGGAAGCTCACGGCATCGACAGCGTTCTCATGGGAGCGGCAAGCTAAGTGGGACGTCGTGGCCGTCGGTGGCTCTACGGCTGCATGGCTCCTGGGAATCGGGGACTTCCACCTCTCCCCCTACCGCATCTACGCGCCCGAGCGCATCAACTCAAAAACAAGTCGGCACGTTTTTGGTTGAGAAACGTCGACGAAGGCGACATGGCCTGGATAGGCGGCCTGTCTGTCACCCGCGCCAAGAGAACGCTTGCCGATCTGCGCCTCGACTGCGAGGACCCGTCGCTTGTCGAAGGCGCCTTCCGCGACGCCGCGGCCCAAGGTCTCATCGACTCTGCGAAGCTTGGCAGCCTGCTCGACGAGCTCGGCGAAAACAAACGGCGAGCGGCCCTGCTCAAGCCCCTCGCAAGAGCCCTCTCCGCATCCGACCAGAAAGGCCGATCATGAGATGCAAGACGCCCACGGCGCTCGAGATGGCCGTCAAAGAGGCAGCCAAGAAATCGCCGCTAGACACCAACCGCGCCATTGCCGGCTTCTACTTCCACCGGCTGCTGCGCCGCGTCTTCAGCGCCTGGATTCGCCCTTTGTCCTGAGGGGCGGTCAGAGCGTGCTTGCCCGAACCGTCGACGCGCGTGCCACGAGGGACATCGACCTGCTCGCGCGCGAGACCAGCGTCGAAGCCGCCGTGGCAGATTTGCGAAGGCTCACCGGCATCGGCCTCGACGACTTCATCAGCTTCTCCTTCGACAAACCGGAGCCCATCAAGGCAGACGACGAGTACCGCAGCGGGATGAAGGTCTGGTTCGCCCCTCTCTCGGTGGCAAGTCCCTGCGCGCCGTGCTTGTCGACCTCGTGGTCGACGAGGTCGACGGGCTGGAACCGGAAACCATCACGCCCGCCGACAGGCTGCAGATCGACAACATCCCCGTGTTCGACTATCGAATCTACCGCGCTGAAAGCGCCCTGGCGGACAAGCTGCTCGCCATGGTCGAGGTCCATGACGGAAGGCCGTCATCCCGCGTGAAGGACCTCGTGGACGTCGTTGTGTACGCAAAAGCATGCAGAATAGACTCACGGACCCTGGCCGAGCAGGTTGCCAATGAGTCACGCGCACGCAAGGTTAATCTGCCCGAGCGCTTCCAAATTCCCGGTGCCTGGCCCGCAGTGTACGGGAAACCCTACGCGAAGATGGCAAGGCAGGCGAAGGTCGACGACGTGGCGCCCGACATGGTAAGTGCGGAAGAGCTGGCGGCGAAGCTCTATGAGCCGGCGCTGAGCACGCACTGGGAGCATGGAGCTTCAACATGGAGCCCTTTGTCGCTCATCTGGGCTGCTGCAGAAGGAAACGACGCCTTGGAGCCAAACGACAGCATTTCCCATAGCACCAAGACACAAGGCCGCTGAAGCGAGCCAAGCCCATGCAAAGAGGCTTTTCCTGATTAAGCAGATGCACCACTAATCGGACAGGAGACCACTATGGCCGACAAATACGAGAAGATGGCCCGGCAGATGAGGGCCGACGGCGTAAGCGAGGAGATGATCGCCAGGTTCGTCGCCGAGGAGATGGGGGAAGACGAATTCCTCCGCGGCAAGGGCGTCACGGAGATCGAGGCGTTGCGGGAGTGGAGGAAGACCCCCGAGCATGTCCGCAAGCTGCTGCTCGCCAACGCGTTCTGCCATAACTGCGGCACGACGGGGTTCGCGCCCGGCTACACGCTGCACATGTGTCACGGCCGCGTACTCGTTGAGGGCTGCTGCGCGAAATACGGAGCCGAGGTAGCAAGGCTTTGCGATTGACACCATTACTGCGAAACGTCTGGTCCTCAGCAACGATGCTCTCACCACCCCCCATCAATAATATCCATAATCTTTCAGGGCCCTATACATCTCCCGCGCAATGTAGCGCGTTTTCTCAGCCGCTTAAGGGAAATGAGGCAAAGGCTTAGTTGGCCAAATGTCGACAGCAAATGAGAAACGAAGCTACAGAGATACCTCGGGAACATCGCTCAAGTCATTTTCCAACAGACATTCCGCAACATTCACCATACCTTCAACCTCCGCAAAGCAATCAATGATGTCTTTCTGAGCGCACAGCGCCTCTAAAGAGTCAATGCGCTCAATGAAAAGAGCAGTCGACCCAGACGGAACAACGACGCTTGAATGCTCCCGAATTGAATCCAGCAAAGATCTGATTTCCTTTTGCCATTCCTCCCGCCATTTCCCGTATCCTCCGATGCTTAAATATTCGAGACTCCCGTCTTCTGCGAGAATTGCAGCGTTTACTTCGCAAACGCATCTCATAAGACATTTCAAACTCTCCAGTTGAGCATAGAGTTCAAAGGCGGCAACGTGCTGCCCGATGTCGACAAGCCCGTCAGCGGGCATTGGCAGAGCGAGCGGAGCATGGTTTCTCTCACCTACAAACACCAACTGGTTGGCGTAGTACTGTTGTGAGATATAGCAATAAGCACCATCCGAATAATAGTCAACCCTGATGGGTCCCATCAGCAGAGGCAAGACAGCAGCCTCGGGCATCCACTCGTCATAGTCGAGGACCGGGTAAACCTTGCGCAACGCACGGTCAAATATCTCCAGGAACGCAAGCGTATTATCGCAGACGTCCATCTTGAACCGCATTATTTCCGACTGCCCTACTCTCTGGATGTTGTTAGCCTTGCAAATCTCTGAAGAAATGCGATTCGCGGCACCAGTAAGCTTCTTTGCCCTTTGCTTCAGCATCAAGAGTACATTCCTTCGCTTCCGCAACGGGTTATAGCAAATGAAGGACCAGACCATCCAAAACTCGAGCAAATGGCTCTTTATGGAAAGGCTGATAAAACCAGTGCCGAACTGGCCATCGCATTCAGCTTTCGCCATATCAAACGACTCGTAAATACTCGATAAGTTTGCCAGGCTGACGCGCCCAGCGCCCGAGTCGTTGCCCGCAGAGCCATCCTTTAATGCCATAAAAACTTTATAGCAATTCTTAAAAAACGCGTTCATCGAATTAACCATGGCGATGGTTTTGGAGAAAACCGACCGACGGCCGCCGCGACCGTTTGCTACAGCTGTCGAATCTGCAGCCCTATTCTGTCTTGAATCGATCGCCGACCCATACATAACAAAGCAAGACGGTTCGCGCGATTCCTTCGGAACGCTCAGCGGGAGAGATGCCGTCATTTCCATAATCTCATTCACCTGCTGAACGAGGTCATTGCCTAAACCAAGAAAGCAACCCGATTCATACCATTGGCCGATACGAGTGGGGAGGTTCAGCAGCACGCCATCGAACAGCATCATCAATCTGTTTATGCCGGATTCAAGAGACTTCCACGAATCAGGCGCTTCTTCGTATTCGCACATAGCCAGATAAAGAAAGTTTGGAATATTGGTCCAATTGATTGGCAGATTTTCCCGAGGGATATGTTTTTCCACCTTGGGGAAATCAATATCATCAGGCAACAGCGCATCGGCGGCAAGAAGCTTGCCCTCATATAGCTGAAGATTCGGATACAGCTCCCTGTAGGCGCACAATGCCCCAACGAGATTATCGTTCTGCGAGCCATCCAAACCCGTCGGAGCTTGTCGCAAATCGCACCCCGACCCATCGACCCTGGACCAGACAATGCCCATTGACTCGTCGATCAAAGATGAGAGAGCCCCGAGCAAATCCGCCGAAACAGAGCACCCGCACATTTGGAGCCCCAAAACGAAATCGAGCAGAGATACCAAGTTAAAACGCTTCGCATCGAATCTATAGGATTCCAAATTTCGTATCCCGCTTGGCAAGGCAATTGGCTTGAGTATTGTCCCTATCTCACCAAGAACAAACCCCGCCCCAGAAAATTCCTCATCCCTGGTCGGGTATTGAATAGACAACCCCAAAAGAGCCTCGAGCCATTGTTTTGTGAACAGATAATCAATTCTGTGCTTCGAAAAGCTCTCTATCGCATCTTTAATGGCTTCTCTTCTACACTCATCATCAATCAAAGATAGAATCACCGACGAATCAATATGTTTGTTTCCATCCACGATTCCGCCCGCAAGCATTACACAGGTCGATGGCGCTACCCGATATTCGGTAAAGCGATTACGCTCCCCTTCGGTCTCTTCGAACAACCTTTTCGTATCCACCCACAGGAAGAATTTCAGTATTTCCGAGGCCACAAACCACGATTTCAGAGATTGCGCAAGACTCGATACGCAATCATTGTCAATCGAAGGTATGTTGCAATTTGCCACTAAAGCATTGCCAATGTTTCCCTTGCCGCATGCCGCAATGTAACACAGCAGTTCCGAATGAGACGGCACGCAAACAACCGAGGCAAGTACCTCTGCAATGATCATTGATCGATATGGATGCAGTGGCGCCAGACACCCATCTTGCGAGCGCTTCAGGAAATGCTCATTTTCAAGCCGCGCAAGAAAGGAAAACAACTCCTCGCAGGGAATTGCCTCTTTCAGGGACGATATGGATGTCTTAACTCCTTCGGCACCCAATACGCTCGAAACATAGAGACACATAAGCTGGGAGTCCGTTGCACTTTTGCACAGGTTGTCAATCTGGCTTTTAATCATGGCCCGCAAAGACGACGAGTGCGTAAGCGAGAACACATACTCTAGCAGTGGGCCATCTCCCCCAAACGACAGCCAGGACTCATCGAAAGAAGGAAACGGTGATTCATCAGAGAAGAAATCGTACAGGGCTTCCGCCTCTTCTTTATTCATGACAACGGGAACCGAGGCAAAATCAAGCTCCCATTCCCCTGCCGAAGACAGATTTAAATCTTCTTCGCGAATACTCACCAGCAACCGTACCCTGGGTGCCGAAGCCATGATTTCCTTGGCAAGAAGAACCCACCCTGGGCCAGAAGCGCCATCTACGTAAACATAAATGGCGCTTTCTCTTTCCTTCGATAGCTCCCTTAAATAAGAGGCGACATCGCGCGCATCGACCTCTCCTATCGCCCCATCTACCTCAAAGGCCCAAAACAACCCGTTTTCGTATAGATATCTATAGCACGCGGTGCTTTTACCTTGTCCAGAAGCGCCACGTACAAGTACTATTCTCGACTTAAGAAATGCGTTGTTTATCGCCTGATTCAAAGCAGGTCGAGGAGCATCGAATCCAGCTAGAATATGCTTGATTTGAGCGCTCTTTCCAAGTCGGTAGCTCAAACGTTCATCCGAATCTGAGGCATTATCGGGGACCCGAGACAACGGCAGGAGAGTCGTTCCGAGCTGTGTCGAAAGCCCATGCAGAGCAGCCGCTTTCAACGCAATATCGCGAATAGACGCCTCAATCCATTCGCGATTAATTTTTTGACGATGCCTCGAGCAAAACTCGACCTTAATGGCCAACTCATTGGCAAACAATTTGGGGGCAATTGCCGCTTCGATTTGGCTAGAAAAATACTTATGGATCTCAGCGTCAACCGTCTTCTCTTCGCAAGCCTCAACTATTAAATTATCTGCTAGGAAGGCGGTATATTGTTCATCGTATTTCTTCGCTAGCTTAGTCTTGATGCTCGCAACGGCATCTTCATCGCCAGAAGCAAAACCAAGCATTTCTGAGCCCAGGCTCCCGAACACAGCAACTTTAGGGACGACGCGCAATCCCAAATCATAAAAATGTTTCACATGCTCGAAGAAAGAGTCTTCTTTTCCCGGGGCAAGCACAGATAACGCAAATGGATCCGAGACGCTTTTAATCTGCACGAGCTCGAGTCTCTCGTCAGGATAAACAATCGCCAAATCTTCGACAGTCTCAGGATAGTAATCCGCTTCAGCATCCATTGCTATTCGCCAAGAGATATACGCAGTTTGACGCTGAAATCCAGTCCAGGCAGAATCAGCACCCTGAATGGATTTCCGAAAACGCTCTACGGCAAAATAGCTCGAAAGACAGTCAGCCGTCGTTCTGACCGTCGCCTTTCCGCGAACCTGAATCCTGTCATTTTTCCTACTTTTCTTGCCTCTGCCCATCTAGCTCCCCAAGCATTCACGATTTCTTACGCAATTATCCATCCCAACCTTGACAACCAGTTTATCAAGGTCATTTTGAGGTACGCTTGAGTGAGAGACATCAAATGGCGCCCGCGCTTTTCTAGCACGAAATCATACAGCTGTATGCTGAAAGCATCGCCACCAACATCCTCTTCGCAGTCTTAGTAGACATAATCAAAATAAATCAGCAATTTCCTAGGTACTTACCCTGGGACTCGCCATATGCAGCGCAGAACTCGTAGGCCAGCGCCGACCTGATCTTCGCCTCGACCTTGAGCAGCGCATCGAGCATTATCTCCCTAAGCTCGACGTCGAACTCGTAAAGCGCCAGGATGTCCCCGAAAGTGGCGCCTTCGCGGTATACCCAGGTGCTCGGGTCGCGGAAAACGACTGATAGCCGTTCACGACCGGAAAATAGCCGATGTCCGCAAGGACCCTGCAGCAAGCCTCCTCGTCTTCGATTGTGAGGCCGAAGCTTCTGAGCTTCTCCATCTGCTGCTGATAGGCAAGGAACTCTTTGGGCATCTCCGCTCTTCCCGAAAAGCAAAAGGGGAACCCGCAGGCTCCCCTCCGGTTCCAGACATCGAAAGTTTCTGGACCCTAATCACTGTCATGATACTATCCGCAAACTTGTGCGCCATCAAGACCATGTCCTGACTATCCACGACTGACTCCGAGGCCATGCATGCGGGCGCGCAAACTCCTGAACGCGTCCCCAACCAATATGACCTTTGGTGTCAAATAGACTTGCATCCCTCTAAGCTAAGAACCCGCAACCTGAGCATCGCTTTTACAGCATGCCGCCAGGTCGTAAAACAGCATTGACGGCCCCTTCCGCAGCAGCCGAGACAAGCTTCGAGGAAATCTCCTTAACAGTATCGAACACAAGAGGGACGCCCCTTTCCCTCGCTATGGTCTTCGTCTTCTCCCAAAGTGAACCATCCCTGATTTTATCCAAATACTCAGCACCATCCCATGTGAGGCCACCGACGCTGAACGAATAAATACCGTTGTCTGCATAGTTAATCCCGCACGACGTGACGAGCCCTGCGTCTTCCAGCATTTTGCAATGAACAGCGACCTCTTCGAGGCTATTTCCCTCTATGGAGAGGTTCGTAATGGATATTCCCCCATACTCCTCTTCAACCCTGAGAAGGATAGCTCTAATCAAATCCATATCCCTTTTCATAGGACATCCCCCCCTCGATGCAAAATCCGAAACGCACCGAACAACAACTCGCCTTACATAACCAGCAGTCACTGAAAAGCTTGTAACCGCTACGCAAAGAAGAGCTACCTCAAATCGTATTTTCGCTCAATTTCACTAATCAATTCCCTTCATGAAAGTCCCTCCTACCTGAACAGCTCGTCGTGACCGCCAGTGCGCTCGAAGAAGGCAACCTCGTCGTTGGCCGACCATATCACCAGCCAATCGCCGGAGTTCGCCACGTGGCACTCGTTCCTCCCGGCCCAGCTACCGCTCAGGCGGTGCATGTTGTGGCGGCGCTTGAGAATCTCCGTCGACTCGGGAGTGTTCTCCAGCACCAGGTCGATGAGCTTCTGCAGCTCGTTCAAATCCCAATTTCGCCGTTTTGCCTTCTTCTTGAGGTCGCGAGAGAATGCAGCGGAGAAATCCGCCGTGAGCCTACTCATCAGGCCATCGCTGCCGCGATGAGATCGGCTGCGTTGTCAAAGCGGCCTTTCTCGCCAGAGGACAGGAAGGCCTCGCCCTCGCGGATAGCCTCGAGGCTCTCGATGCTGGGCTCGTCGGGAGCGAAGGTCAGGGGGATGCGGCGCGTGTTCACCATCTGCTTGTAAAACGCGCGCGTGACCGATGAGAGATCAAGACCGTAGTAATCGGCCACCTCGGAAGCAGCGCGCTTCAGTTCGTCGTCAACGCGTATGGTCAAAGTAGAGCTAGACATGATACTCCTATCGACGTATGTGCATATATATTATACTGCACATACGTTAGACCCTCAAGCAAGCCTGTCTAAAAGAGACGTAAATCCGATGATGGTGGTTCCTACCCTTTGATGGAGACCGTGCCTCCGCCGACGTCGGCGGCATAGCGTATCTCGGCGTCCATGCCAACCGCCGACCAGGGCCCCAACACGCAAGAGGACCGCTGCGCTATAACGTCGGCGGACGGCGAGAAAGTCGTCATGGTGGCCAGCGTGAGCTCCGTCTCGCAGATGACAAACCCCGCGGCACGTCTCCATGCGCCCGCAACCCACGCAGCCATCGAAAGCGATACGGACCCTCATAACCGCCACGCATAGCCGCCCACTCCAATATTCGCGAGATCACGCCTATGGGCAGGAGGCACCGACGCCTCCCCCCATCCCCCCTCGCCGAGGGGCCGAGGGCTAGTCGAGCCTTATCGGCCTCTCGGGCCTCTTCCTCCCCGAACAGTACGGGCAGTAGCCCGGTTTGGCCCTCACCCTGTCGCGGACGGCCATCTGGTAGACGTGGCCGCACTCGCCGCACCACCATGCGGGCTCGCGGCTTACGGCCTGCACGCCGATGGGCTTCAGTCGTAGCTGCTGCGGCAGCCTCGCGATGAGGGCATGTTTCCTCCCCTGGGTCAGGGAGCGCGGGATTGCGCTCCTGCCCAGAAACGGAGAACGAAGTATTTTGGACGTGCCCTAAGGGCGAGCGGCGGCCACAACGAAAGAGGGCCTTCTGACGATTGTCACCCCCGGTAGTTAACGACCGTTAACTAGCAGCGAATAATCCGCTCAAAGACCAAGAAACCCCCGCAACTCGGCTTGAGTTGCGGGGTAAGTAAACACTAGAGGTCGAAGTCGATCAATAGGGGCTGGGACTTAAAGCAAGCTGCCTTAAGTATCAGCTTAATCTTCGCAATCGGTCACATAATATCGGATGAAACGAGGCCTTCTCGACATTGCGGAACCCGATATAGCATGGGCCTCAGGACCTCGCGTTCCAAAACTCATCAAGAGCGAACGCGCCTCCGTCCCCCATTCACCCGGCTCAGCGACCCCTAACGCAGTCTTTCAGCTTCTCGCCGATGACCTCCATAACGGCATCGTAGGCATCGGATAGCTCCCTCATCGAATCGAACAGCTGAGTACGGGTCCTTGAGCCAAAAGTGACGCTATGAACCTTCTGGCGAAATAGCGAGAGGGCTTTTGCCAGCTCGACGTCGTCGATCCTACACGAAAGCAACAGGATATCCTCCAGCGACTGGCGCTGCATTTCCGAGTCCGCAGGATTAACAATCCAATCCGCCCATTCCTTCCCCTCAGTAGCAAGCTTATCCATCTGGAGGCAGCATTTCCCCGTTGCCCTCATACCGCGCTGGACAGCTTCTTGCAGCCCCACCAGATTGTCGCGCTCGAAGCGCCTCCGCTCATCCTCGCGAGAGGAATCAAGTCTCTTGTCCTCGAGCTTGTTCTGGTGCCTTGCCGTCATATAAGTCGCAAATAGCGTCACGGCCCCGCCGATAAGCGTGCCGAGAAGCGACGGGAGCGCCGGAATCAAGGCGTCCAGAACAGCACTTAGGCTGCAAGAGTCCAACGCAGAATCCTTTCTTCGAGAGCCTACATATTCGCAAGCATATCGTTGATGGCGCTTCCGAACTCGGCGTCTTTCTCGGCGCGCTCGAGCTCGGCGCGGCACCTTGCCAGCTCTTCCTCATGCTCGCATTGCCTTTCGCGCCTCACCATGCGCGCATACTCGCCGTTGGCCCAATCGACTACCTGGTCGACGTATTCGACCGCTTCCTTGGCCCTGACCTTGTCGTAGCCCACCTTCGGCACCGTGAGGGTTGAGCCGGAGCAACCGAACCGCTTGGGATCAAGATAAAACCCATCGGTGCAAAAGGACGTCTGCCCGTAACTCCTGAAAACGTCCAGCCAGCGACCTTGAAGCCTGTCGCTCATCTCGAACAGGATGGCGCCGTTTTCCCATCGCTTGCCGACGACGCGAATCATAGGCACTTCATCGGATGCAACATTCTCCAGAGCACGGCGCGCAGCAGCTTCAGCGGCGGCTTTGCTGGACAAGGCTTCGACATCCAAGAGAACGGCCTCGATGCTCGGGTAGCGGTCGTCGGGGTTCTGCGCGATCATGCATTCTACGACACGGTCCAGGAAGGCATACTCCCCGTCGACATCCGAGATTCGCCTGTAGTTCGCGCCCTGCGGGACGGCAGCAGTGAAGAGCTCGTTCAGAATCAAACCGAAGGCATAGATGTCGGTCCGCTGATCGCACGAGCCGCCTTTCACGCGCTGCTCGGGAGCGGAGTATTGAAAGTTCGCCAACCGGTCAGACGCGACAGTCTCGACGGTCGCGTCAGGATAGCCCTCCTCAATATGCGCGATGCCGAGGTCGGAGAGCAGCAAGCGATTGGACGAGGCGTCGTAAAGGAGATTTTGGGGCTTGATATCCCTGTGGAAGTTCCCATCACGGTAGAAGGGCCTAAGCTCGTCCATGAGAGTCAGGACCATCTCGGCCAGCGCACCTGCAGAAAACTCCTCAGCCCGCTTCATCAGGCCATCGAGGCTGCCATCCATCAAAGGCATGACGTAGAAGGGCCGCTTCTCGTTGCCAGAGCCGATGCTGCCAAGGTCAACCGCCTTCACGACGGCAGAGCACTTGCCTTCCAGCTCGTAGCGCGCTTCCTGGAGAAAGCGCTTCAACTTGGAGGGGTTGTGGGCCGCTTCCGCGTTCAGCAGCTTGAGCGCGTAACGTTCGCCATCCGAGGCGGCGACCTCGTACACGTTGCCCGCGCCACCATTCCCGATTCCCTTTACCCGAGTATAAGTTTCTTCGAACGTCTCGAACACCTTATTATTACGGGACGCAACAATTGCCGCGCCATTCTCTTCCTGGAAATAGGAAACGGCCTTGTACGTTGGAATCATGATGGCGCTACCTGAAAGATCATAGCTCAGATTTTTAAGGTAGCCCCTTCGCTCAAGCTCGTCGAAAACCAGCTTATCTGCATTCTCCACGGAAACAAACTGATTATCATCTTTATAGCGATTGACGATCGTCGAAAGCGTCCCTGCGAGCGTGCTGTTTAGTTTCAAGTTAGCCATAGACACCTTACTTAAAGACGATAAAAATAACTGATAGCCATCAGAGGAAGAGCGAGAACAACTATGGGGCAGAGCGACGGTGCTCATATCTCAGCATATTGCTTTATATCCTCCGTCGTTAACGGCGGTTTTCTCGCATAACTCAACAGCCCTCGTCGCGCGATTGTATTTAGGAACGATGAGGCCAGCCTTGCATCGAACGCGTCGGCATAGGCTAGGCGGCCGCTCAGCCTATGCCAGCCACGGCTACCCCTGCTTCCTCCAAACCATGCGGTCGACAATGCCCGTGTAACTCTGGATGATCTTGACCACCTTGGTGGACACAGTCTCGTCGGCGTAATCGGGCACGGGCGCCTCTGGGTAGCTACCCTCGGCGTCCAGGGCCACGGCCGTATGGGCGGCCTGCAGGAGACCCCGCTCGCTGATGCCGGCAAGCGTGAAGCATGCTTTGTCGAGCGCCTCGGGGCGCTCGGTGCTCGTGCGGATGCACACCGCCGGAAAGGGCTTGCCGACGCTGGCGAAGAAGCTCGACTCCTCGGGCAGGGTGCCGGAGTCCGACGCCACCGCGAAGGCGTTCATCTGCAGGCAGTTGTAGTCATGGAAGCCCATAGGCTCGTGCATGCGAACCCTCTGGTCCAGCTTGAAGCCCGTGGCCTCCAGGCGCTTGCGGGAGCGCGGGTGGCAGCTGTACAGGATGGGCATATCGTACTTCTCAGCGAGCGCGTTGATGGCAGTGAACAGGCTCGTGAGGTTAGCCTCGGTGTCGATGTTCTCCTCGCGATGGGCGCTGAGCAGCATGTAGCGCCTGGGCTCAAGCCCCAGCTCACCAAGGACGTTAGACGCCTCGGCCTTCTCGAGATTGGCACGCAGCACCCCCGCCATGGGGCTGCGCGCCACGTAGGTGCGCTCGGGGCGCAGTCGGTGTCCTTCAGGTAGCGGCGCGCATGCTCGGAATAGGCCAGGTTCACGTCGCTGATCACGTCCACGATGCGGCGGTTGGTCTCCTCGGGCAGGCACTCGTCCTTGCAGCGGTTGCCCG
>ERZ824488.2195-NODE-2195-length-18232-cov-3.251142_pt1 | contig 18232 bp, 20 predicted proteins | sample MGYA00519936_ERZ824488 | MGnify/ENA primary metagenome ERZ824488 (study PRJEB31778, sample SAMEA3449153) | human gut metagenome | biome: human gut; feature: human-associated habitat; material: faeces | place: United Kingdom | collected 2010/2012 ... | reverse complement strand
TATCATTTAAAATAGCTTTTGCTTTTTGGTCAGGCATACCAAATTTTTGAGATAAATATCTTAAAGAAGCAGCAAGTTCTCCATCTGGTCCACCATATTGAGAAATAATTACTTTTGCTAAACGAGGATCAGTACATTTTATATTAATTGGATATTGTAATGTTTTATTATAAGTCCACATTTAAAAATTCCCCCTTTCCCAAGGCCATGGTTCTTCCAACCATCTCCACTTGTTACAAGGGTAATTAATGGTAAGAGGTCCATAAACTTTTTGATATTTGTCTTTTAAATCTTTTGCTTGTTTACAATATTTTCTGTGTAAACAAAGAGCTTTTTCATCATCTGGATGAGTATCTAAATATAAAGCAAGTTCAGTTATTGCAAATTCACAACATCTGATTTCTTGCATCATTTCTCTTCTTTCTTCACAATCAACAGTTCTTTCTTTTTGACATTCACAACTGTAATTTATATTCATATTGTTAGCTGATACAGCATTTTCTGTATTATTACAGCCACAGTTTCTATCTTCGTTTATTGACATTTATTGCACCCCTTTCCAATTTCATTAGTTTTTCTTATATAGTTAATTTCTTTATACTTTCCTTCTACTTGAATTGTAGATTTTTGAGAATATGGATAACTATTAGAAGTCGTATATGCATCTAATACCCATGCCAATTCTCCATCATCTCTTATAACCATATATGGAGATTCATCATATACTAAATATGGAAGCAATACTTTTGCTCTATCACGAATATTTCTATTCATCAAAATTTTACTATCAGAAGTCATACTCGTATTAAATAACAATTTATAATTTTTTTCTGTAATTGAAAGAACTGCTCTATCAAATAAATTAGCTGAAATTCCTGCTTTTCCATCATACTCATTTTCTGTATATGTAGTTGTAGAAGTAGGATAATCAAACTCTTTTTTATCTTTAACATTTGTAACAACAGTATCATCTGTTGCTAACCCAAAATAAATACGAGGTTCTGCAATTTCTATTTTATCTTCATCTTTTGTATATTTAGATTGAATATATGATATTCCACCAGTTGTTTTATCAACATTATTTGCTTCTGAAATAACAACACCATATCCATGTGTATATTGATATGTTTTGTTATTATATGTTCTATTAGCACCACTAATTATTTCTCTAGGTGTAATATACAAAGATTTTTTTCTTCCATTAACTACATATCTACCTAACTGTGTATTTTGATAAGTATAATAACCTTCACTATCTTTATATTCAGCTAGATTAGCCAAAGTAGTAGCTTTATCAACAATTGTAATTTGTCTAATTAAATCCGAATTCTTAGAAATAGTTGAATCATCAAGGTTTGATGTATTATCAATATTTTTTTCATCTATTTCAATATTATAAGCACTTCTTGTACTCTTAATATTTTCATCAATATAATCCTTCTGTTTATCTAATTCATTTCTTTCTGCATATATATATTGAAAACCTGTCATTACAACAAATAATAGCACTAAATAAATAGGTGTTATTAACATTGATGTAATAATTTTTTTGACTTTAAACTTTTTCAAATATTTAATAACTCTAATCAAAGAAAATAAAATAACAACACCAAGTATTCTATAACCAATTACTTTAATTTTAACCTCAGTAATCCCTGCTCCGACTAATTGGGTTCTTGCCTCATCTTTTAATGTAATTAAATTTCCTGTAACAACCTCCTGAGAACTCAAAACCATCAATCCAGCTACTAATATAGCAATTATAAAAATATAAGTAAATAACTGTTTTAAGAAATTGTTTTTTCTTAACTCATCAGCATCCACACCATTTAGGCAAACATTTATAATAACAATATAGTATATAGATACATATACGGTAAGTATTGCCAAAAAAGCAATAAAGAAAATTAAAACTGCTTTTATAAAAGGTAATTGAAACATATAAAATGATATATCCATGCCAAAAACTGTGTCATTAATCCCAAACTGAGCACTACTTGTAAACATCAAAAACTTTTGTGTTAAAACCCATTGTGCAATAAAAGCAACAATTACACCAACAATAAACGAAATTGATTTATTCGGTAATTGTGGCATTTCCTTTTCTTCTTTATCAAATAATTCTTTCAATGTTTTTCTAACCATTTTATTTGATATAAAAATAATTATATAAGCAATTATAAAACTAACAAAGAAAAACAAATATTTAGTTTTTATATTTTTTTCAAATATAGAAACATACTGCTGTCCAATCTCCTTATATTGCAAATATTCACTTCTTGTAGAAATAAGAAATATTAGTGCATATACTATCAAGAAAAATATTACGATTAATCGTCTAGATACAATCTTTTTTACTTTCTCTTTCATTTTTTTATCCTTTCACTATTTTATTTTAAATATAATCCATATTTCATACCAATTAGCTCTTTACTATCAATTTAATTCCTAGTTATATAATTGCATTAACAAAATCAGCTGAATTAAATTTCTCCATATCTTCAATACCTTCACCAACTCCGATAAATTTTACTGGTATCTTATTTTCAGCGACGATACCTACAACTACACCACCCTTGGCTGTTCCATCTAATTTAGTCAAAACAATTCCTGTAATATCTGTAGTTTCTTTAAAAGCCTTAACCTGCTTAATAGCATTTTGTCCTGTTGTACCATCCAAAACAAGTAAAATTTCTTTAGCAGAATCAGGTAATTCTCTATTAATAACTTTATTAATTTTTGCAAGCTCATCCATCAAATTCTTTTTATTATGAAGTCTTCCAGCAGTATCGCAAATTAAAACATCTGCATTTTTTTCTTTAGCAACTTGAATTGCATCAAACACAACAGAAGCTGGATCACTTCCTTCTGGTCTTTTTACTAAATCACACTCTGCTCTATCAGCCCAAATCTCAATCTGTTCTACTGCAGCAGCTCTAAAAGTATCAGCAGCAGCAATAACAACTTTCTTTCCAGACTTTTTCAAATTATTTGCAATTTTTCCAATAGAAGTAGTTTTACCTACTCCATTAACTCCAACTACTAAAATAACAGAAGGAACAGTACTCAAATTTAAAGATGTATCATCAACATCCAATAATTTAATCATTTCCTCTTTCAACACTTTTCTAACAGCTTCTTCATCTTGAATATTTTCTTTCTTTATTCTATTTCTCAATTCAGCAATAATCTTAACAGAAGTTTCTATGCCTATATCAGACATAATTAAAGCTTCTTCAAGTTCCTCAAGTAAATCTTCATCGACTTTTCTAAAATTTGCAAAAACATTATTTATTTTATCATCTATTGTTTTTTTTGTTTTTCCTAGTCCTTGTTTTAACTTATCAAAAAAACCCATAACATCCTCCATATCAATTAATAATTAAAAACTTAATAAATTCTTTTTTAGACTTTATTAGTATATCATATTTTTTATTTATTGTATATTTTTTTGTAAATTTTTATTTATATCTATTTTTTATATTAATTCCTACATTGTTATTTTTATAAAAAAACGAACATTAATAACATTAGAAAAACCCTAACTGATATAAGTATATCAGCTAGGGCCCCTCATTAATCTTCTAAATCAATCCAACCATATTTGTAGTTAATTATCTGTCCACCTCTTAAGATAACTTCTCCATTACTTTCTACAAGGCTACTTACGTCTATAGCAACAAAAACATCAGATTCGAGATCATAATCTTCTTCATCCATACCATTATAAGCCCAAACATGAACATTACCATTTTCGTATAAAACTACTTCATAGTAAAGTGCATCATCTGAGTCATTTGAATATGTTACAGATTGAATAATCTCTCCCTCATCATCTGTTGTATAGTCGTCGTCTTCATCTACATAATAATCATCTTCAGTTGTTTCATTAGAAGACTCATCTGCTTCAGGTTCTTCATCAGAAAAATCCTGAACTGTTTTTTCTTCTTCAGTTGTCTTTTCCGTATTTTTCTGAGAACTAGTTTTTCTCTCGTTTTTTTCTACTTTCTTTTCAGTAGTATTTTTCTTGGTTTTTTCTGTACTACTTTTTTTGTTATCTTGAGTTATGCCTCTTGCTGTACTTTCTTCTTCCAGCTTATCCCGTAAGATATCTGATGCATCTTCAAAACTCTTGACAACTCTTGAAACATCTTCTTTTTCCTCTGCAGTACAACCTCCTAAAAAACTAACTAAGAAAATACTCAAAAAAATACAAATAATTTTTGCTCTCATTTTTGCTCCTCCTATCACAATAATTATTGTTGACAGCTACTCTATCTAAACTTGCTATTGCAAGGTAATTAAATTACATTCCTATTATAACATATATTTCCATAAAAATCCATACCTGGATTTTTATTATACATCAAAGACTGTGGTATTAACCACAGTCTTTGATTAAACTTAACCGAAAAGTCCCAATTAATTCTAAGCCACTATAAGAAACTTTCTCAATTGGTACTTCTAATTCCTCAACATCATGAAACCATCCTGGTTTATGTATCCATTTTTCACCTTCTTGTCTTATAAAATGAAAATTAGAACGGTTATTAATATCATAAAAAAAGGCAACCTTAACATACCCATTTGGAAGCTTTTCATCAAGTGAACATTCCTCAGCTAAAATTCCCAAAATTCTCAAATCACCCTTCCAGGCATTGATTACTTCAGGAACAGTAGAATATCTTGTATTCCCTGAAAACTGTCCAATTCTGCCAAAATACATAACTTCTTCATGTATAAGGCTATTCAAAAAAACTTTTCCATCTTTCACACAATCTAACGTTTCTGTAGATACCGTATTAAATATAGCGAACATGTAACAATTAAAATTACCAGTTGGAATTGAACTCCAATCTACTTTTTTACCAAAATTGTTGTGTATATCCATTCTTATTTTCCGTAAAATTCGGTCAGTCATAATGCATACTCCTTTCAATTTTTTAATAAACATAGAATGTATCACCATTAATAGATAATACATTCTATGTTTCAGCTAACTAACTTTTTTACTAAACTATCGCTTCTTAAAAATTTTTTCTTCATGCGCCTTTCTATCTTTCTCACACTTTGTAACATACCGTGTACCATCACAATAGTGAACTATCCTTCTTTGAGGCATATACCTAACTGGACAATACTTATTTTTACAAAAAGCACATTTTAAGTTACTCTTTAATACAGAAAAAAAATTGAGCTCTGCCATTTTATTTTCCTCCTTAACAATTCTGTTTACGAGTTACATTAAAAATCTGTTTGAGTATTAACTTTTTTGAGATAATCAAGAAGTGCCGAAAATTTTTCATCATCTGCAAATAAAGCCTTATCCCATTCGTACCAAATATCAAATGCTGTTTTAGCTCCATCTTGCAACATTTGCTGAATAGATTCATTTTTAAAAACCACATTTTTTTCCTGCTCATCCAAAGGATTTTGACATCCCATATCCTGATAAACCTTCGCCTGAATATCAGCCTCCAATTTATCGCACAGATACGCAAAAACTGCTTCTCGTGTCTTTTTTTCATCAAATTCCAGCAATAATGCAAAATATTCTTCATTCTTGACTAAATCTCCAAGAACGTCTTTCATTGCTGCGTGTTCACGTTTCGTCTTCTCCTCAGGAGTAATATTATCAAAAGGAGTAATATCCCCTATAATAACTTCTCCCAGTTCATGTAATACCAGCATTTTTATTATTTTATCAATATCCAAATTTGTTTCAAATTCAGAATCAATACTTAATGCAAGTATACATGTTCCATAAATGTGTTCAGCAACACTCTCAAGTCTTTCCTTACTCACATTCCAATGAGTTTCATCCCAACCACTCCTTATTTTATATTTCAGCCGTGTAGCCAAAAGATAAAAACTCATTATACTCTTAAGCCGTTCTTCCATATAAATTCCTCCTTCACTAATTATAAATTGCCATTGTTTCCTTGTGTCTAATCTCAAAAGGAGATTATAAAAATAACATATTATTATTTATGCATTGGTAATTATACCACAAATCCTTGTATTTTACAATGTCTTAACATATAGTCTAAATATAGTACAATTTTGTTATAATACAAACAGAGGTAAAAAATGAAAGAATTCGTATCTATTTTAATAAGCTTTATATTTATGAGTATCGCAGACAATATCGATTCTGCATTTAACAATTTAATTAGCATTGATACTATTGTAGTAGCAGGAAGTTTCTTATTAATTGACTCTATCTTTAAATCTTTCGGTGAAATAGGAACATATACATATAGAACAACTATAGAAAACGAATGGAAATATTTGCAGTAAAAAGCACGGATATTTTTTATAAAAAACCCGTGCTTTTATTGACATTTTAATTTTAATTATGGTTATTAACTTCTTCTTTAAGCTCTCTCCAACAATCAGACAACTGTCGAATATCAAATTCCTTTTTTGACTTATCTTTTAGATACTTTGTCAAAGGTTCAGCCTTTTTCACATATGGAGTATCGAAAGTTCGCACTACAAATCCACTTTTAGTTCGTTCTTCCCTCTTAAACTTTTTACCAGAAAAAAGTTCATAATACTCCTCATCCTCATATTTGGCTAAAAAAAGCATATTAACATCCCTAGGTATACAGTCTGTTTCATCCTTATGACTTGAAATCACCCTAGCAGTTATAACATAAACATCTTCTACATTTATCTTTGTATCAGTAGTTTTCTTCCGCTTTCTTCTAAAAAATGCCATAATTTTTCCTCCTTACATTAGCTATAGAGAATTTTTACATCGCCAACTTTATTATAGTTAACATAACTACAAATAACAACATTTGTATTATACTATAATTCACATAGTTTTTCAACAGCAGTTGTATTTCAAACAAATATTTGATGTGCTAGACAAGTAAAAAATTCGAATTTGTGAAATTTGCTATTTTATGTAAAATATAGTATACTTATGCTGTAACACATTTTTTGTAGCCTTTGAACCAAAACTTTCGGAGGCACAGTCCTCCGAATAATTAAAAGGAGGAATCAATATGAAAAAGCGGTTTATTTTTATGATGTGTTTGCTGGTACTTTTTACTATTACACTTTCTGGTTGTGGCAGTTCCACACAAAAAGCCGAAACTAAAAAGTTAAGCGACTATTCGTTTTTCGAAACTGAGGATTCAGAAGAATATCTTGAATTCTTAAACGAATTAGATCGTTCAAGTACCCAAGAAATAGTATCTATTTCAAATGGTGCATATAGTCATACATTTACCTGTCATACCCTTTATACTGTGACATATAAAGTATGCAAGAATGCAAAAGATACAAGTACTAAATATAGATATTCATTATTTGAAACTAAAGATGAACAAGAATATTTGTCATTTTTAAATGAATTGAGTAATGAATACGAAATAGTAGATATCTCTACTGGCACATATGCATTCCGAATTACTGGCCCATATAACATATTTATAATAACCTACAGAAATAAATTATAAACCGTAACCCTACTTTCAAATAAAACTGAGAGTAGGGCTTTTTATTATATATGGTACTTTCTATTCTATAGAAAACAAATAATCATGTTGCTCTGCAACATGATTTCATCTTTAATATTTAATTCAAAGTGGAGCTGGTATGAAACAGGTACGCAAAAAGAAAAGATAGCACACTTTGTTTCAGGCTCTTATATAACTCGATTTATTGTCTATACTTTAACATAAGCTTTTAAATTTATCAATACTTTTGGTTCAAATAATAAAAATACATAGTATCATATTTTCAATAAATTAAAACTCTTTATCTATTTTTTCTTGCTATAATATTATATATATGCCAATGTTTTGTTTTGCCTAATCCCGTTTTCCCATCTTTTTCTACTTCATTAAATTCTATTATTTCAAATGAGTCTTTAAATAAATCTAACACTTTCTCTTTGCTCAAGAATAGCATTTGTTCTTTTATTCTTGCCCATGAATCATTTAATCCAAAAAAATTTCCAACAAAATATCCGATTTTCTAAAATACTTTTAGTTATCTTATCCCACAAACTATAAAAGCAATCTTTATTGCAAAATGGAATACTAAAATTAGCAACTAATAAGTTATTAGCTTCTGGTTCAATATTTTCAAAATTTTGATTATCAAATCTAAATTTCTTTATTTCTTCATTATCTAATTTACTACATATAATTTCTTCAGTGTTTTCTCTATCTATTGCTAGGACGTTCCAACCATTTTTTATTAAAAATATTGTATCTCTACCAGCTCCACACCCCAAATCAATAGCTTTTCCAGGTTTAATGTTCATATTTATAAATTTTTTTACCATTGGATGCGGTTGAGCATTTTCCGTATTTTCATAATATTTTTTTATATTTTCCATTAAAACCAATTCCTTTCCATATATTAACAAACATTATAACATATACTATTATAAAAAGTAATAGGAGAGTGAAATTTTTTATTTTTCACTCTCCCGTTGTGCCTTCAAAACTTTTTCCAGCACTGAGGATCTTTCGCATAAAAGTTGCCAGTTAAGCATTTAGCTACCGAAGGACAGCCTCTGCAAAAGTTCTTAATTTCACATTTGGAGCAATGTTCGAACTTGTCATACTGACGATATTTATCCATTTCTTCACTATTGAAGATGTCATAAAAAGACTGTTCAGGAACTTTTCCAACAGGTGTTTCACTTCTCCTACAGGCATAAACTGTTCCATCTGCCAAAGTCGTTATGTGAGTAATACCACAATGACATCCATCAAGAATAAGATCATTCGGATTGTCAATTTCACTTGGATCAAATAATCCTTTTTCATAGAGATACAGTCTATTCTATAGAAAACAAATAATCATGTTGCTCTACTTTTTTTCGATTAAATCGGTATAATATATAATTTCTTTACCTAATTTTTTTGCATAATCTATTTCTAAATTAGATATGTTTAATAATTCCATCTTTTTTCATTTTATCAATTATTTTTGCATAAACTCTATCTCGTACCCATGGTTCAGATGATGACTCCAATATTTTATTAATTGGTATCCACCTTACTCCACTATTTTCATCTTCTTTTATATGTATTTCTTCATTTTCATCTGCTTCCAATAAATATGTAACATTAAGATGAACATGTGAACCTACATATTTTTCTCTTTCCTCATGACCATTTACATTAATTAATTCTAGCGAATAAATATCTTTAGAAATTGGGACAACCTTTTTTATTCCTGTTTCTTCTTTTGCTTCTTTCATAGCAACATATAAAAGATCACTATCTCCATCACTATGTCCTCCTACCCATGACCAAGAATTATATATTCTATGATATGCCATTAGAATTTTTGATCTGTCTTTATTAAGTACAAATGCTGAACTAGTGAAATGTCCATATTCGTTTTGATGTCTTTCCTTTATTTTTTACTTGTATTTTGTTTAAAAATTAAAATTCAATCTCAGCGACAAATTACTATTTGCATTTATCTTTACTTTGTCAATTGATAACTTTGTTCTATCAATTCTTTTACTAAATCTTCGTCCACCTTTTCATCTATAATAATTGTATTCCAATGTTCCTTATTCATGTGATAAGCAGGTATTATATAATCATAAGTATTTCTCAATATATCAGAATAATTTGGATCTGTCTTAACATTAAGGTATAACTTATTATTTACATTCATTAATAATGCAAACCATTTTTTATCTTTACAATGTTTCATCGTTACAGATTCAAAATCATCTGGAAAAGGACAATCCTTATATGTATTTTCTAATGTTAAACAATATTTTATTATTTCTTCTTTATTCATAACTAAATCCTTATTAGCTTTTACAATATTTATTATTTAATTATCTGCAAACTATGTCATCTATTTTGTATCAATTAACAATTCCTTTGGGTTCTTTTTTAAACTACTTATAGATGATAACACTAAAGATATTATAAGTACCAAAGACATAAATAAAATTACATATATTATTGATTTTGGTAATATATTAATATCTAAGCTTGTTAGAGTTTTATTAAAGCCGTCTACTTCTGCTCCTCCACCAAGTCCACTAGATGCCGATTGCTTTGCTATTTGTTTTGTTATATTTCCAGTAACTTTATTTAATATATTATTTCCTATCATGTTTCCTGCATAAACAGCTAAAAAATATGATCCTATATATGCAGGAATAGATATAAATACTAGCTCAATAACAAATTGTCCAAAAATTTTCAATTTTGATATTCCTAATGCTAGAAAAATTGCTATTTCTTTTTTTCTAGCATTCATCCATAACAGTAATAATAATGAAACTGTAATACCTGCAAATATTAATGAACCAGCAAATAATTTGTTTGCTATTGAATATATACCAGATATTGATTGTTGTAGTGCTGGATAGTTTGTTGAACTTTTAATTAAATCGTATTGTTTCCAATTTATATCAAGTTTCTTAATATTTTTAATGACTTGATCCAAATTTTTATCACCTTTTACAAAAAATGTTGCATCTTGATATACTGCAGTATCTTCTGTGTTTCCATAAACTTTTGCAGCTGTATCTAAATCTGTTATTAATGTATTTTCGTAAAGTTCTTGTGCATAAGTTACACTGCTTTTATTGTGTCCATCGAAAATTCCTTTTATTTCTACTTCTAGTGTTTCATTTGCTCCTTTTTCATTATCTGCATCAAATAAATTGGACTTAATTTTTATTTTATCTCCAATTTTCAAATTGTTTTTTTCAGCTAAGTCTTTATGTATTAAAATCTTACCTTTGTCATTTTCTTCCAAATGTTCTCCTTCTATTAATTTGTAAGCTCCTGACACAAATTTATTTTCTTTTGATGAATCATTAACTCCTGTTAGCATAACTGTTCTTTTAAAATTTTCTGCTCTTTCTGGTGATTGATTTGCAATTGTTTTTTTAGTTTCTATAATATCATTATCTACCAAATCAGCTACACTATTTATTCTCTTTACAAAAGAGGAAATATCTTCAGATTCAGCTATTTTTTTTATGTCTTTTCCTTGTATATTCCCTCCACCTCTAGGTGTTCCAAGATTAACTTTTCTATTTATTTCCATAGAAAAACTATTTGTTATATTTTTAAAAGTTTCTTCTGAAGCTCTATTAGTAGCATCTTTAATTGCCAAGCTAATCAGACTAAGTGTTGACATAGCCATAATAACTAATAATATTATTATTGATTTTAAACTTTTTCTTGTTACATATGCAAAAGCATTTTTTATCATCAATATACCCTCCTAATTAATTTTACTTATCTTTCTTAATTTTTTGTCACTTAATTCTAAAATAATATCGGCAGAATTTGCAACTTCCTTACTATGTGTTACAACTATTACACATTTATTTCTCTCTTTAGCCAATCTTTTTAATATTTCTATTATTTCTCCTGCAGTGTCACTATCAAGATTTCCTGTAGGTTCGTCAGCTAGAATTATTGGTGCTTCTGAGGCTAATGCTCTTGCTATGGCTACTCTTTGCTGTTGACCACCAGATAGTTTCATTACATTTCTATTTATCTGACTTTTATCAAGTCCCAATTTTAGCAAAATATCTTCTGATGCCTTTTTATTTACTAATCTAACATTTTCAATTGGTGTTAAATAATCAATTAAATTATAATTTTGAAAAACTAATGTTATATTGTTTTTTCTATGATTACTATACCCTTTGTTCTCTATATCCTCATTTTTGAATAGAATTTGACCTTTTTGCGGTTTGTCTAGTCCTGCTAATAATGAAAGTAATGTTGACTTCCCTGCTCCTGATTTTCCTATTATTGCATAAAATTGTCCAAGTTCAAATTTTTGATTTACTGATGACAAAATCTTCTCTTTTGAATTTGAATAATTATATGTTACATTTTTTATTTCTAATATATCCATTGCAATCTCCTAACTTATTTTTGATAATATTTCTTTTGGTTTTTTTACTAATATCATGGCAGACGCGATCAGCACTGACAAAATAATAATACTTACTAATATGAAATAGCTTTGTATTAAATTTTCTACACTTACTATCCAATCGTTTTTATTAAGCAAACTATTATTAATGATCGTTGAGTTATCAGAGCTGATAAATCCATCAAGAATTTTACTTAATAATAAATCACCTAAACATAACGATACTATCGTGGACGGCAGAGATATAAATATCAATTCCAGAATGAATTGAGTTATGATCTTTATCTTACTGATCCCAATTGATAATAATATTCCTATTTCATAAATCCTCTCTCTTAGCCATAAAATCAATATGAGTGAAAGAACAACTATTCCGCTCAACATGATAGAATAAGTCATTATTCTTATAATGTGTTTTATCCCACTTACAGACTCCAATGTTTCTTCAAATGCCGCGGTGTCTTTTTCGATGGTATACTTCGACCAGTCAATTTTAAGTCCTTTTATTTTATTTAAAGCTGAATTAGTAGATTCCGGACTGCTTGAGAATACCAAAATTTTATTTACAACTTTATGATCCTCTGTCCTGTTTAACGCTTCTTGACTTGTATCATAATCAACAAAGACCATGTTTGCACTGAAATCTGAAGATAATCCTGTGTATGTTTCCTGCTTTTTCCCAGAGAAAATCCCTATGATTTTAAATTTGCATTCTTTTTTTTGCTCATGGTTCTCCATTTCGATCAGTTCAAGGCTAAGTACATCATTTAACTTCAAATTATTTTCTTTTGCAAAATCTTCATGTATAAGGATTTTTCTTTTATCATTTTTTTCGATATTCCTACCCTTTTTAATGGTAAAGACTCCGCTGCTGAATAAAACATTTCTTTCAGTCTTATTTGTAGCCTCTAGAGAAAGGACATTTTTAAATTCATCAGGCAAATCGTCTCTCTCTATTCTTTGTTCTCCATCAACCACTTTGGCTTTTATGGGTTTTGCCGATCCATTATATTGAAAAATCATTTCTTCAGCTTCTTTTATTTTTTCTATATCCTTGAACTGGTCAACATCGAAATAACCACCGTCTTTTTTTGTTATTGACAAAGAAGAATCAGAAAGCTTATATAAAGACTTTTCCAGGCTATTACTTGACTTCATGATACTTAAACACGAGTATAAGCAAGAAAGAAGTATTGTTAAGATAACGAATATGATAAAAGTTCTATTTTTTTTCCTTGTAATATATGCTATGGCATTTTTTATCACTTTTTTACCAGGCCCCTTTCTATTTTTCACTATTAATGCGCTTGTTTTTAGATATATTACAAACCCTTTATGAAACGTTTATGAAATTACGGAAAGAGCCAATATGGTGATTTAGACATAGAAAATCCCTCTTCCGTAGATTTTGGTTATTCACCTTGTCTACAGAAGAGGGATCCTATCAGTTTCATAGGGTTTTCTCACCATTCCTTTTTTACAGTTTAAATTTCCCAATCGAAATGTCTGCAAAATCAATATTTTTTTCTTCTAAAAACATGATCATATAAATTGGTAAATAAGTTGTTTTACCTTTCTTTTCCACGTTGCCATTAGAAAAAACAATGGATTCTTTTATATCATAATTATTCTTTTGAAGCACATTGTCTAATGCTGAATGTTTCTTATATTCTTTGCCGCTTTTCACTTCGATCGGCAGAACTTTTCCCATATGTTCCACAACAAAGTCCAGTTCACCTAGCTTTTTATTATTGTAATAATAGCAGGAGTAGCCATGTGCAATCAGCTCCTGTGCGATAACATTCTCATAAATAGCACCTTTATTGATATCGGCCTCATTATTGACAATCATCAATTTTGTCGCTTTGCCATAAATCGTTGTAAGCAGTCCAACATCTGACAGAAACAATTTGAACAAGGAGCTCTTCTTATTCACCATTAGCGGAATGGCAGGTTCTGTCGTATTAAATACCGGTAAAGCTACGCCTGCTTTCCACAACCAGCTAAAACTGTCTTCCATCCGCTCAAATCGGAAATCTTTATCCAAATCTGCAAATTTAAATCGTTTGTTTTTTTCATTCAATTCTGCTGGAATCAATTCATAAATATTAGTAAGCAAAAGCTTTTTATTTTCCGCTTCGTATTGAGTAAAGTCCAGTTTATATTGCTCCAGAATAGACTGATGCTCATCAATTACGGCGTCTATCTGCTCCGTCTGTCGATACTTCTCTACTGCCGCAGGCATACCTCCAATAATGAGATATAAATTAAATATCTGAAGCATTTTATTGTGTATCATTTCATCTACTGCACTTCCGCCTTCATAAGCGCTCTTCAACAACCCATAGGCTTTATCATTTATATTAAATAGCTGCAGAAACTCTTCAAAATCCAGCGGATACAGCTTCATCGTTCTAAGAGAACCCACTGGAGCAGACTTCAAATTTACAATTTCAATCCCGAGAAGCGATCCACTTAAAACATACCGATATCGCTTGTCTTCCACCAGGAATTTTATTTTCGTAACAATTTCTTTATATTTCTGTATCTCATCAAAAAACAAAAATGTTTCCCCGGGAATTATTTTTTCATTACTATATAACGATAGCTTCAAAATCAAATCATCAATATCCGAAGATGTTTCTAAAATCGTCACAATCTCAGGTTCTTTAATAAGATTAAACTCCACATAACTGCAACCCTCATCCTTCAAACATTTACGGATAATATAGGTTTTTCCTGCCTGTCGCACTCCATAAAGCAATAAAGCTCGATCATCATTTTTGATCCAATCTCGAATATTTTTTTCTATTTTTCGGGTAAGCATAATGTTCTCCTCAGCACTTTTGCGTTTTCCAACTATATTATGCCCCATTTTGGACATTTTTCCAACCGTTTCGGATGAATTTTGTACGTTTTTCTACCGTTCCGTGTCTACTTTTATGATAGCATCAGTCCATCTTACCACTCAATCTCTTCTGGATATTCCAAGCTCGAGTCATATACTTCATGAATGCTACAACCGTACTCCCGAGCCACATATTCCATATCCCGCTGCATGTTCTGATATCCTGTCGGCTTCTGAATGATACGTTTTGTAATATTTCTCAACTTGTCGCTGCGTTTCTCCGGTACTGTTTTAATATATTCCAAGCTACATTTATCAACATACTGCACTGCGTAATCAGAAAAAACATCTTCCAATAAGTCTTCTCTGAATCTAAGTGGCTTTTCCAATTGATCATCACCGATAACATCAGACAGTGCACCAAGAATCACCGAAGACAAAGTATCAAGAACAGCTTTATCTCTTATGTAATCCGAATACTTCTGTGCAGGAAACATCGCCTTCTCTTCTTGTCTTTTAGTACGCCGTCCATAATTATGTCTTGACCACATATATAATTCAGGGACAGACAATGCTACAAAAACTGCCTCTGGAAATACTACATTCAAACTGTAATGAACCTCCTGTCTCGGAAGGATCATAGAATGCCATTTCATCATTTCATCATTTACACCATTTCCAACCAGCTTAACATCACGATCGCCCATATATGCATGTCTGATATCATAGCATAAGCCCAAAAGTCTGTTTTGGATACTCCAGTAATTATCCTCATATACAATGTCTGGATCTGTCATTCGATATATACTTTCTACTATTTCGTAAAAATCTTCAAAATCCCCTTCAAGTGTTATTCCTGTTAAGTTTTTTGTCGGCATTGCTGAAATCATACCAGATCCTCCTCATAAACATAGACTTTTACACTTAACTATCCCTATCTGCAAAATAAAATCTTTTTATAAGTTCATTACGTGCCACCGTACTTTAACTCATCAGCTCCTCCAGCTGTCCGCAAAGCTTATCCACCGCCGCCAGGTCGTTTTTCTTGAATGCTGTCGTGATAGCGGCTTCCAGCTCCTGTTTTTTCCGATCCGTTTCCAGATACGCCGAGTCAAAATACTTGTCATATACCATCTTTCGGAATTTTCGCGTCCGCATCCGCCTCACGGTGTGATCCTCCACCAGCAGTATGTAATCCGCACATCCTGCCGCCAGATAAAAATCGTGGGTCACCATCAGAACGGTCCCCTCATAATCCGCGATCGCCTTTTCCAGTGCTGTCTGTGCATACAGATCCAGATGGCTGGTGGGCTCATCTAAAATCAGAAGCTGTGCATCGGATGCCGCCAGCAAAGCGATCTGCAGCATATTCTTTTCTCCACCTGAAAGCTTGCTCACCTTTTGATCCATACATTCTTCCTGCAAACAATACCGTGCCAGACAGTGACGAACATCCTCACGAGTTGCAAATCCCCCATCCTGCAAAGTCTCAAACACGGTTTTCCCCTCGTCCAGACCTTCTTCCTGAAGCTGAGACAGACAAGCGTATTTCGTGTTCTCATCTATATGGATCGCCGGATGATCGTTCTGCAAAATATCCCGGATCAGCGTCGTCTTACCTGTTCCGTTAGCTCCGATCAATGCGGCCTTTTCCCCTGCAAAAAGCTGAAAGCTCACGTTTTCCAACAGATCTTCTTCAAAGGACACCTGATAGTCTGTGATCGTAAGTACCGGCTTTTTCTCTGCAGCCTCTTCCACATTCACCTTCGGCAACACGATCTCCGGCTCCCGGATCTCGATAAAAGGTGCCTTGATCTGCCGTGCCACCAGCCGATCCAGCTGTGACTGTTTCGCATTGACCGACCGGCCGATGACCGGATTGACCTTTTCCGTTGCCCGCTTTCTTAAAATATCCACCAGTTCCTGAGTTCTCGCGATTTCTTCCTGTTCCTCGATATTCTGCAGTTTGAGTGCCAGTTTCTCCCGCAGGATGGAGCAGCGATATTCCGAATACGTCCCGTCGAATTCCTGCAGATCTCCATTTTCCAAATGAAGGATCTTATTGAAGCAGTGATTCAATAAATACCTGTCATGGGTGATGACCAGCATCGTCCCCTCATACTCATTGATCAGCTGAGCCAGTCCTCCCAGATTTCCGAAATCCAGAAACACATCCGGTTCGTCCAGTACCAGCAGATTCGGTGCCAGCAGCATTTCCCGCATGATCTGCAGCATCTTATATTCTCCGCCGCTGATATCCGCCAGCTTCGTCTCCGCCAGATCATTCATCCCGGCCACTGCCAGCGATTTTCTGATCTTGCTTTCGTAATGATCCCCGTCCATGGCTTCATTTTGATCCAAAAGCTGCTGGTACTGTTCATACAGCGCATCCAGATCCTCAGTCTCCGTCATAGCAGCACATACGGTCTCAATATCCTTTTGCAGCGACGTGAACCGCTCACTGAGAAATTCAAACACGGTACGATCCTGAAACTTATCTCCCACGCTGAACTGGCTGGCATAGCCGATCCGGCAGCTTTCATCCCACACTATTTTCCCATCATAGAGGTACTCCTCCGGATGGATCAAAATCTCCGCCAGCGTGGATTTGCCTGTTCCGTTGCTGCCGATAAGCGCACAGTGCTGCCCCGCTTCCAGTGTGAACGAAATGTCCTTATATAAATCTTTTGCAGTAAAACCGAAAGAAAGTTGTTCTACCTGAATCATATCACTCTTCCTCTTTGTAGAAAAAACTATAAAATTTCCTTGTTGAAATGGCCCCGTGTATCCGTCTTCTGATTGAACGCCGACTTGTCTGGCGAACCTTCAAGTTTCTGCTGCGCCAGATCGATGATCCGCTTCACCTCCGCCGCAGACTCTATGGTAAAGCTGAGCCGGAACGCCTCCACCCCGTCAATCTGCGACATCTCGTCCAGCAGATTCAGGATCTTGCCGTTGAGTATGGTCGTCGAACAATCCTCATGTGTAAGCACCGGAAATTCCCCATACTCATCCTTGAGCTCATAAGCGCCGCTTTTGCAGGAGCCGCAAAGCCCCATCTTCTTCAGCGGACAGTATTTGGTAAAAAGCAGCGGAGCACGTCCATACACGATCATCTCAAGTGCCGGACTGCCGCCGTTGGTCTCTTCGTAAGCTGTGATCAGATCCTGGATCTGATGACGGTTAAGCTCATAAGAAAGGGTCACTCTCTTCGCACCCAGTTTATACAACGCATAACAGCTTGCCGCATTGACCACATTAAGGGAGTAATCTGTCACGAACGGGTTGGTCTTCCGATAGCGGAAAATACCGCCGTATCCACCCAGAAGTAGTTCGCCTTCCCGATCTTCATACACATTTTGATTTCTGCGAACGATATTGTCGAAGTAAACGTCTTTTATGCCACAGGCCTTGCAAACGTCATACTGTTCCTGTGTCGTCACAGTCGCCGTCAGATACGCTTTCTGCAAAGGAAACGAA
>ERZ824488.2187-NODE-2187-length-18287-cov-2.943780_pt1 | contig 18287 bp, 9 predicted proteins | sample MGYA00519936_ERZ824488 | MGnify/ENA primary metagenome ERZ824488 (study PRJEB31778, sample SAMEA3449153) | human gut metagenome | biome: human gut; feature: human-associated habitat; material: faeces | place: United Kingdom | collected 2010/2012 ... | reverse complement strand
TCCTTGCCAATATCCGTGAGGTAGACGCTATCGTTCACGTTGTCAGATGCTTCGATGATGAAAATGTCATCCACGTCGAGGGCGGAACGGATCCTGCCCGTGACGTTGATATCATTGACCTTGAGCTCATCATGGCGGACATGGAAATGGTCGAGCGCAGAATCGAGAAGGCAAACAAAAATGCCAAGGGCGACAAGAAATATCTGCACGAGGCCGAGGTGTTCCAGGGGCTTCTTGAGCACCTGAACGAGGGCAAGAGCGTGCGCAGCTATGAGTGCGAGCCGGACGATATGGAGCTTATCGCAACGAGCGACCTTCTTACGATAAAGCCGGTCATCTATGCCGCTAACATGGATGAGGACGGCATCGCCGATTATGAAAACAACGCTTATTACAAGCAGCTTTGCGATATAGCAGCCAAAGAGGGCGCGGAGGTCCTGCCTATCTGCGCGAAGCTCGAAGCTGAGATCGCGGCCCTTGAGCCGGATGAGCGCGAAATGTTCCTTGAAGAGCTGGGCATGAGCCAGTCGGGACTTGATCGCATGATAAAGACCTCGTATTCGCTGCTTGGCCTTATCTCCTTCCTCACCTGCGGCAGCGATGAGTGCAGAGCATGGACGATACGCCGCGGAACGAAGGCGCCCCAGGCCGCCGGCAAGATACACACCGATTTCGAACGCGGATTTATCCGCGCCGAGATAGTAGCATTTGACGATCTCAAAGCCTGCGGAAGCATGGCGGCAGCCAAGGAAAAAGGCCTTGTCCGCTCCGAGGGCAAGGATTATGTGATGAACGACGGCGATGTTACGCTGTTCAGATTCAACGTGTGATGGAAGATGTAATGTTTGTTCTCGAACTCATCGGTGCGGCGGCGTTTGCAGTGTCGGGAGCAATGGTCGCGATCGAAAAAAAGGCCGATATATTCGGAGTTTTGTTCCTCGCGGTGACAACGGCGCTCGGCGGCGGCGTTATCCGTGACGTGCTCATAGGAAGAATACCGCCGGTGATGTTTGTTAGCTACTGGTATCTGCTCATATCCGTCGTCGCGGCGCTTGCGGTGTTTATAGACGCTTATCTGCGCAGCGAAAAATACAAGCTGCATTTGGACAAGCTTGACGCAGTGAACAATGTCTTTGACGCGATAGGCCTTGCTGTTTTCACCGTATCCGGCATGAACGCCGCAATGCCGGTGAGCGATAATGTTATCCTCGTTTTGTTTGTAGGCATGTGCACCGGCGTCGGCGGCGGCATGCTGCGCGACGTTATGACGAACACCATGCCCAAGGTGCTCCGAAAGCGCGTGTACGCGGTCGCGTCGCTTATCGGCGGCGGACTTTACTATGTGATGCATGTGCTCGACATAAATCAGCTTTTGTCAGTCGGCTGCGGAATGCTCGTGATTTTTGCGCTGCGCCTGTTTGCGACGATCTATAAGTGGAATCTGCCGTCTGTCAAGTTAGATTAAGAAAATGTAAAATTTCGTGTGTAATATTGACGCGGCGGCATTGCTGTGATATTCTATAACTCAATAAAAGGGAGTAGCGTGCGCCAAGCGGCGTTCGGCACGTCGTCATCTCAACCGTCAGGTTCGGTGTGTCGAGTACGATACAGTATTTGCAAGACTTTTACGGCAAGAATAATTGCCGTAAAGGTCTTTTTTAATATTTATTTATAGAAAGGACTTGAGAACTTAAACATGGAATCGGACTCAATATTGCCTCAACTATTGCTTCAGCTTGTACTGATAGCGGTCAACGCACTGTTTGCCGCAACCGAGATAGCCGTTATTTCGCTCAACGAGACGAAAGTGCGGCGCATGGCCGAGGGCGGAGACAGGAAAGCGGCTAAAATGCTTAGAATGGTGACTGAACCTACGGGGTTCCTGTCAACTATTCAGATATGCATAACGCTTGCAGGCTTCCTTGGCTCGGCGTTTGCGGCTGATAACTTTTCCGATAAGCTCGTAAACTGGCTTATAAACGATTGCGGCGTATCCGGAGTGTCACCCTCGGCACTTGATACGATATCGGTCATCATAATAACCCTTGTTTTGTCTTACTTTACGCTGGTGCTCGGCGAGCTTGTTCCAAAACGTATCGCAATGAAACGCCCGGAGGGCATTGCACGCGCTGTAAGCGGACTGATGATAGGAATGACAACGGTGCTCCGCCCTGCAATTTGGCTGCTGACCGTTTCAACTAACGGTGTGCTGCGCCTGTGCGGCATAGACCCGAAGGATAATGCCGAGGAGGTGTCGGAGGAAGAGATAATAATGATGCTCGATGAGGGTGAGGAAGCAGGCTCTATAGAAAGCGGCGAAAAAGAGCTTATAAAAAATGTATTCTCACTCAACGATACCACTGCCGAAGATGTTATGGTGCATCGTTCGCAAGTAGCTTTCCTAAAACGCGACGATGCTCGAACAACACTGCTCAATGAAATAGCCGAAAGCGGCTATTCTCGCTTTCCCGTGTACGGCGAAAATATCGACGACATTGTAGGAATACTCTACGCAAAGACATATCTTACCGCCCAAAGCAGGGGCGAACGGTGCGAAATGAAGGATTTCCTGATGCCGCCGCGCTTTGTCCACGCGAGCACACACATAAACCGCATTCTTCTCGATATGCAGCGCGAGCATGCGCATATGGCAGTGGTTGTTGATGATTACGGCGGAGTGATCGGAATAATCACGCTTGAGGATATTCTCGAGGAGCTTGTGGGTGAGATATGGGACGAGAGCGATGAAGTGATAGAGAACATAAGGGAACGCTCCGACGGCAGCTACGATATAAACGGAAGCACACGGCTTTCGGATATGTGTGAAAGTATCGGGTGCAGCATCGACAGCGAGGCCGACACGGTCGGCGGTTGGGTAACGGAAATGCTCGGCGGCATACCGGAAAGTGGCGAAAGCTTTGAGTGCGGCGGCATGCATGTAACGGTCGAATCTACGGATAAAAGACGTGTGCTCAAGGTAAATGTTAACGTAAACATACTCAGGGAGGATGCATAAGTGAAATATTATTGCGAAGAAAAAGATCTCGTGATACGGCAGCTTGACAGCGGCGAAAACGGCCTGAGTCAGGCCGAGGCGGAGCGGCGCCTTGCCGAAAACGGCAAAAATAAGCTCGCCGCGGCAAAAAAAGACTCGATACTCAAACAGCTTTTGAAGCAGCTGGCAGACCCGATGATAATCATTCTTCTGGCTGCGGCCGCGATAAGCGGAGTGCTCGCAGTGACGCAGGGAGAGAGCTTTACGGATGTTATAATCATCCTGTTTGTCGTCGTCGTTAACGCCGTTTTGGGCGTTTATCAGGAAAACAAGGCGGAAAAGGCCATTGAAGCTTTGCAGGAAATGTCGGCGGCAACGTCAAAGGTGCTGCGAGACGGAAAGATAGTCACGATACACAGTGAGGAGCTTGTGGTCGGCGACGTTGTGCTGCTCGAAGCGGGCGATGCCGTTCCGGCAGACGGCAGAATAATCGAAAACGCAAGCCTCAAGATAGAAGAGGCGGCGCTCACGGGCGAGTCGGTGCCGGTCAGCAAGTTTATCGACATCATAAATCTCGCAGACGGCGAGGGCGACGTTCCGCTCGGCGACCGCCGCAATATGGCGTACATGGGCTCTACCGTCGTTTACGGCCGCGGCGCGATGATAGTTTGCGCAACCGGCATGGATACCGAGATGGGCAAGATAGCAGACGCTCTTGCGCAGGCTTCCGACGGGCAGACGCCCTTGCAGATTAAGCTCACGCAGCTGAGCAAAATACTCACCTGGCTCGTTCTCGGCATATGCGTCGTCATATTTGCCGTGCAGCTTCTGCGCGCCGGGGGAATGAGCTTTGAGGTCGTTCTCAACTCCTTCATGATAGCGGTATCGCTCGCGGTCGCTGCCATACCCGAGGGGCTTGCCGCGGTCGTTACGGTGGTCTTGTCCATCGGCGTTACCAACATGTCAAAGCGCAACGCGATAATCCGCCGCCTGACGGCGGTCGAAACTCTCGGCTGCGCGCAGGTCATTTGCTCGGATAAAACCGGCACGCTGACGCAGAACAGGATGACCGTTGTCGATTTCTTCGGCGAAAACGAGCAGGAGCTTGCCAAGGCAATGGCGCTGTGCTGCGACGCCGAGATAGACGATGAGGGGAAAGTGACCGGCGAGCCTACGGAGGCCGCGCTGGTAACATGGGCAAACACGCTGGGACTTAATAAAACAGCGCTTAAGTCATCGTTTCCACGCTGCGGCGAAGCGCCGTTTGACTCCGGCAGAAAAATGATGAGCACCCTGCACCTTGCCCCGAACGGCGTGGTTCAGTACACGAAGGGCGCGCCCGACGTTATCATCGGAAAATGTACGCACTATCTCAAAAACGGCGAAGCCGTTCCCATGACCGATGACTACCGCCGTGAGATACTCGATAATAATAAGGCAATGGCCGATAAGGCCCTGCGAGTTTTGGCCTGTGCTCTGCGCATATGGGAAGCGCAGCCTGACGACTGCGAGCCGGAGACGCTTGAGCAGCAGCTCTGTTTTGTGGGCCTTACGGGCATGATCGACCCCGTGCGTCCGGAGGTTAAGGACGCTATCGACGAGTGCAAGGCCGCCGGCATCCGCGCAATTATGATAACCGGCGACCATGTTGACACGGCAGTTGCCATAGCAAAGGAGCTTGGCATCCTGCGCGAGGGCGACAGAGCCGTAACGGGCGCGCAGCTTTCGCAGATGAACGACGAGGAGTTCGAGCGCGAATTTCAGAATATAAGCGTCTATGCGCGTGTTCAGCCCGAGCATAAAACGCGCATCGTTTCGGCGTGGCGCAAGGCAGGCTACGTCACCGCCATGACCGGCGACGGCGTAAACGACGCGCCGTCTATAAAAAGCGCCGATATCGGCGTCGGTATGGGCATAACCGGCACCGACGTCACAAAAAACGTTGCCGATATGGTGCTTGCGGACGATAATTTTGCAACCATCGTTTCCGCCGTTGAAGAGGGCAGGCGCATTTACGACAACATCCGCAAGGCGATTCAGTTCCTGCTTGCTTCCAATGCGAGTGAGGTGCTGAGCATCTTTACGGCAACGCTCTTGGGCTTCACGATACTTGAACCCGTGCATCTGCTTTGGATAAACCTTATCACGGACTGCTTCCCTGCGCTTTCGCTTGCAATGGAACGTGAGGATGATGACATTATGCGGCGTCCTCCCCGCAATCCGAAAGAAGGCATATTCGCAAACGGCATGGGGTTTGAAGTTGCCTATCAGGGCGTTATGCTGGCTGCAATAACCGTTGCGGCATACTGCATCGGGCATTTCCGTGACCTCGGCACATGGAACGTTATCGGCAGCGCGGCAAGTCCGCACGGCATGACCATGGCGTTTTTAACGATGAATCTTGCGGAGATTTTCCACAGCTTCAACATGCGTACCCAACACGGCAGCATATTTGCCAAAAAGGGACAGAACATGTGGCTTTGGGGCTCGTTTGCGCTTGCGCTGCTGCTCACGAGTGCGGTCGTTTTCATCGATCCGATAGCGGAAGTGTTCAGCCTTGCAACGGACTTCGGCTTTGATGAATTCGTTATCGCGTTCGCACTTGCATTGTCAACGATCGTAATTGTTGAGATCGTAAAGTGCTTCCAGCGCATGTATTATAAAAACAAAAGATAAACATAAATACAGAGCGCACTCCGCATGACGGAGGTGCGCAGAACGAAGAGCCCGATCCGCACGGATGGGGCTCTTTTTGATTGACGGCATGAGCGGCACGGTACCTCCGCTTTAGCATACACCGCCGTTCGGTGCAATACCGTATTAATGACACAAAATTACAGTATTGACGAAAACCGGGCGGGAGTCGCTCCGCCGCGAAACCGTTCGGAGGTGCAGCAAACGAACTTTTTTTGAAAAAAGACGAAAAAATGTTGTGCATATAATATCAAAAAAGAAAGATATATTCCTGAAAAATTAAGCCGATAAAGGTTTTTTTGAAAAAAGCAGGAATAAAAAAAGTTTTAGAAAAACACTTGCGATAAGGCGGTTAAGATGATATAATAAATGCGTCAGACTAAAGTGCACGGGCATATACTACCCCGAATCACGGGGTTCTTAATTGCGGCGCACGTATCTGCATCATTTAATTCGGTTTTTGCGCCTTGTGCGTGAAAATAAAAAAATTTAGGAAGGACGACATCCGATGAAAAACCTAAAAAGTACTGTGTGCTCTTCTCGCACTCGTCATGGTTCTCGGCTTTGTAGGCTGCAAGAACAACGGCGATGACAAGACCACACCCGCACCCAACAACACCAACAAGCCGGCAGAGTCCGAGGTTCCCGCAACTGCGGTTCCCACCACTCCGCTCCCCACCGGCGACTACAATGCAATGTCTGCTGCTATCTATGATGCACAGCTCGGCGCATTCAACACCCTTTACCAGGCTGCAAAAGAAGAGACGAACGTTTCCAAGCGTTATGCTCTTATGGCACAGGCTGAGGCAAAGCTTCTTGAAGCTGCTGTTCTCATCCCCGGCACCACCAACGGCGGCAACTACGGTCTGAGCCGTGTTGCAAAGCGTTCCGCTTCCACCGTTCTCTGGGGCAATGACTCCGACCGTTTCCACAATGTTCTCGTAACCACCGAGCTCATCGCCGCAGAGGATCAGACTCACCTCAAGGCAATGTGGAATGAGGTTCGCGGAACCGGCACCTACTCCCAGAAGGCAACCGATTACCTGAAGGAAAAGGGCTACACCCTTAAGGACACCTACAACATGGGTTACGTCAGCGACCCCCAGACCTGGGACGCTCTCGCAACCTCCCGTTCCGCAGACTCCGAAGCTATCGTTAACACCTACGACGGTCTCGTAGAATACGATAACGAGAACGAAATCAAGCCCGCTCTCGCAGAGTCCTGGGAAGTTTCCGAAGACGGCAAAACCTACACCTTCCACATCCGTCAGGGTGCAAAGTGGGTTGACGCACAGGGTCGTGAAGTTGCAGACGTTAAGGCAGACGACTTTGTTGCAGGTATGCAGCATATGCTCGATGCAGGCGGCGGTCTCGAATACCTCGTTGAAAACATCATCGTTAACGCTCTCGAATACAACACCGGCGACGTTACCGATTTTGCAGAAGTAGGCGTTAAAGCAACCGACGACAACACCGTTGTTTACACCCTCTGCCAGCCCACCAGCTACTTCATCACCATGCTTGGCTACAACGTATTCGCTCCCATGAGCCGTACCTACTTTGAGTCCAAGGGCGGCGTATTCGGCAAGGACGACTACAAGGCAGCTGTTGACGCAGGCACCATGAAGTACGGTCAGACTGTTAACGACATCGCTTACTGCGGTCCTTACACCGTAACCAACCACACCGCAGAAAACACCATCGTTTTCGAGGCGAACCCCACCTACTGGAACAAGGACAACATCACCATCAAGACCCTCACCTGGAAGTTCAACGATGGTCAGGATCCCACCAAGGCATACGAAGACACTAAAGCAGGCACTCTTGACGGCTGCGGTCTCTCTTCCGCTTCCCTCGAAGCCTGCAAGGCAGACGGCAACTTCGAAAAGTACTGCACCGTTTCCGATACCGATGCTACTTCCTTCGTTCTGTTCCTCAACCTTAACCGTAATGCGTATGCAAACTTCAACGACGAAACCAAGGCTGTTTCCACTATGACCGACGATCAGAAGAAGAGAACCGACGCTGCAATGCTCAACGTTCACTTCCGCCGCGCAATCGGCATGGGTCTTGACATCGCTACCTACAACGGACAGGTTGTCGGCGAAGAGCTCAAGCTCAACTCCGTACGTAACTCCTACACCCCCGGTAACTTCGTCGCTCTTGAAGAAGATGTAACCATCGAAATCAACGGCGAATCCAAGACTTTTGCAAAGGGCACCTACTACGGTGAGATCATGCAGGCTCAGATCGACGCTGACGGCGTTAAGATCAAGGTATGGGATGCAGAGAACCAGACCAGCGATGGTTTCGCAGGTTGGCACAATCCTGCTAACGCTTACGAAGAGCTTCAGCAGGCAATCACCGAGCTCAAAGAATTCGGCGTTGAGATCTCCAAGGATAACCCCATCGTTATGGACCTGCCCTACTATTCCGGCGCCGACGTCTACACCAACCGCGCTCAGACCCTCAAGCAGTCTGTTGAAGAAGCTCTCCAGGGCTGCGTTGTTGTCAACCTCGTTTCCTGTGCAGATGCTAAGGAGTGGTACTATGCAGGTTACTACACCGAATCCGGCAAGGATGCTAACTACACCCTGTACGACGTATCCGGTTGGGGTCCTGACTACGGTGATCCCGCAACCTACCTCGACACCATGCTCGGTGACGGCGCAGGTTACATGGCTAAGTGCCTCGGTCTCTTCTAATACCGCATTCGCACAATAGCTTAGCTTTATAGAACACTAACGGACAATGGGGGAAGACCTCGTATCTTCCTCCGTTGTAATCTTTATAAGGAGTAGGGGCTGAATATGACGAAATATCTATTAAAGCGATTGCTGACCGGTGTGCTTTCGGCATGTGCTGCAACGATAATCGTTATGATCATGATTTTCTCTTTGCTTGATCGTAACCTTATTTTTGCAAAGGACTCCGTGTACAGTCATCAGACAAATAATGCTCGAGAAGCCTATAAGTACCGCAAATGGAGAGAATACGGCTATCTTGATTATGTTACCTATGCTGACTATGTAAACAGCTTGGTAAAGAACGGCGAGGTCGATGAAGAAACCGCAAAGACCGCCGTTAAACTCGGCAGAACTGCCGAAAAAGATTCTGAAGAAACTCAAGCTTACATCAAAAAATTCACCGAATACTATGAGGGCAAAGGCTATAAAGTCGTGCGACTTAATGCCGTTCTTAAACCCAGCGGACGCGGTCTTGCCGAGGGCGGTTCACCTCAGCTTTTTGCGCATCGTGACGTCCCCCTCATTTCTCGCGTGCTTAAATACTTCGGGAGCATTTTCACTATTGATAATATCCACAAGGCAAGCGGCGTTGCCGATGCCGATCGCGGATTGACATTCACTTTCTATGATCCCGTCTATAACCCCGTCGGTTCCGAAAAGAAAGTTTTCTCCCCGGCTATCATGGGCAACGGTACAACTCACAAGTACCTGCTCTATTTCAACAACAAATTCCCTTATGTTCATCAGAACCTTCTGACCATTTCCCTCGGTACTTCCTTTGCTGTTAACCAGGGCGTCGACGTGTTCACAACGATGACCAAATCCCAGGGTTCATTCGTTAAGAGACCGATGACCTTCCCCACCGGTTTCGTTGAGGAAAGTGCGGACGATCTTCACACAGCGACTTATGCGGCAGGTTCGAAGGATTCTTCCCCTGTTACCGCAGCGCGTTTCACCGATGACTACACAAACGTTCGGACTGTCAACAAGACTTATTCCAAGGTTGGCTTCTCGTTCATCCTCGGTATTCTGTCCAGTCTTCTTGCATACCTCATCGGTATTCCCGCAGGCATCTCCATGGCACGCAAAAAAGACAAGCTGGGCGACAAGATCGGCACGATTTATATCATTTTCAGTCTCGCCGTTCCCTCCCTTGCGTACATCTTCATGGTTAAGGCTCTCGGCCGACTCATCGGTATGCCCACAACCTTCGACCTTGATAAAGGTACATGGCTGATGTATGTTTTGCCCATTATCTCCCTCGCACTTCCCTCCATCGGTAACCTGATGAAGTGGCTGCGCCGCTACATGATCGACCAGATGAACTCCGACTACGTCAAGTTCGCTCGTTCAGGCGGTCTTTCCGAGAGTGAGATTTTCAGCAAGCATATCTTCAAGAATGCTGCAATCCCCATCATTCACGGTATCCCGGGCACGGTTCTGTTCGCACTTGTCGGCGCGATCATCACCGAACGCGTTTACGTTGTTCCCGGCGCAGGTAACCTGCTCACCACGGCTATCAACATGTACGATAACAATGTTATTGTTGGTTTGACTCTGTTCTACGCGCTGCTGTCGGTTGTTGCCATCATTCTGGGTGACCTCCTCATGACGCTCGTTGACCCGAGAATCTCCTTCGTACAGAAAGCGAGGTAATAGAAATGGCTTCTGAATTGGTAAATGTCAGCGATCTCGGTATGAAAGAGGAAGAGTTGTTTACGCACTGCGACAGCAACATTGACTCCGAAAAGATTACCGCGCCGCGTTACTCCTATTGGCATTCGGTTTTCCGTGTGTTCTTCAAGAAAAAGATAAACATCGTTGTTCCATTCTGGCGTTCATCATTATCTTTTCCTACATTTATCCGATTTTCTCCGGATATGATGCATACGCAAACCTGCTCGACTCAACCGCAAAGCACTTGAGTCCCGCAAAGGCGATCGACAAATGGGGCTTCAGCCTGCATACCATTCTTGGTACCGGCGGTGCCGGCCAGTCCACTTTCGATGCAATTTGGCACGGTGCGGAGATTTCCCTCTCCCTTGCATTTGTCTGCGCACTTATCAACATGACTATCGGCGTCACCATCGGCGCACTTTGGGGTTTCTCCAAAAAAGTCGATGCCGTCATGATGGTTGTCTACAACATTATCGGCAATGTTCCGTACATTTTGCTGATTTCCGTTCTTGTTATGTTGTTCACCGCGAGCTTCTGGTCCATGGTTTTCGCAATGACGATCACAGGCTGGATAGGTATCGCATACTTCATCAGAACGCAGGTTGTCATCATCCGCGACCGCGAATATAACCTTGCATCGAAGTGCCTCGGTACTTCCACCGTTCGCATTGCAATGAAAAACATCCTTCCGTTTATGACCTCCGTCATCGTTACAATTGCAGCTACCGAGATTCCTTCTTACATCTCTTATGAAGTCTTCCTGTCCTACCTCGGCATGGGTCTTTCCGAGATGTCCCTTGGTAAGCTGATCCAAGCTGCACAGAGCGCGATGGTCACCCCGGGTTGGGAAGTCGAGTTCTGGAGCCCCGTTCTGTTGGCATCCATTATCACGATTATCCTGTATGTTGTCGGTCAGAACCTGGGCGACGCATCCGACCCGAGAACGCACAGATAAGAGGACACCGCTATGGAAGAAAAGAAAGTATTGTTATCCGTTAAGGATCTTGAAGTCGAATTCCGCGTTCGCGGCAGAATTCTGACAGCTATCCGCGGCATCTCTCTGGATATTTACGAAAACGAATCGATCGCAATCGTCGGTGAATCCGCTGCGGGTAAATCCGTATTCACGAAAACCTTCGCAGGTATGCTCGATGATAACGGCTATGTCAGCAACGGTTCCATCGTTTTCAACGATCCCGAACTTGCCGAAACAACAGTTCCCAACACCCCCGAGGTTAAGGCGCGCATTAAGTCCATTCATGCAAAGCTGAATGCAGCATCCCGCTATGAAAACGGTGCCGCAATCTACCGCCGCATCAATGAGCTTAAGCAGGACAGGATCCGCAGGTCCTCCCTCAGCGAGGCAGAGGCTGAACAGCTCGATACCCGCATTGAGGATCTGAGATTCCGCAGAGCCGAGACTTATAACCTCAAGCTCACAATTGACCCGTCCAAGGAGAAAGATCGCCTTAAGGAGCTTTCTCACAGCATCAAAAAAATGGACGAGGAACTGAAGCAGCTTGAAGATGAGCGCAAAAAGACCATTGCCGCACATAAGCAGGCAATGAACAACGACACTGCGTACAACACACAGTTCAAGACCGAAATGGCTCAGCTTACCGCTCAGTACAGAGAGGCATGTGCTCAGCCCGTTTCCGCAGACAAAATTGCGCGCAACGAGATTATCGCAAAAGAAATTTATCTGTCCGTCGGCAGATACAATGTTGCAAAACGCATCAAGGCGATTAACGACCTTGTAAAGGTTGTTCGCAACGCAATGAAAAACGGTCTCGACCTTAACGATGACGCAACAAGAACCGATGTATTCGATGATGTCGCTTTCCGCGTCAGGTTCCTTGACGAGAACGAAGAACGCATCCACGGTACCTGCGTTATCAACCTTGCAAAACTTAAATATGCAAAGGACTGGACCCGTATCCGCGGCAGAAGAATCGCAACCGTTTTCCAGGATCCTATGACATCGCTCAACCCGATCATCACCATCGGCAAGCAGATTTCCTCCATTATTATGAAGCATCAGGACTGCTCCGAGGTTGAAGCACGTGCGCGTGCAATCGAGATGATGCGTAAGGTCGGCATCCCCAATGCTGAAAACCGTTACGACGATTATCCCTTCCAGTACTCCGGCGGTATGCGTCAGCGTATTGTTATCGCAATTGCGCTTTCCTGCCAGCCGAAGATCCTCATCTGCGACGAGCCCACCACCGCGCTTGACGTTACCATTCAGGCACAGATTCTCAAGCTCATCAAAGATTTGCAGAAAGAATTCAATTACACGATCGTTTTCATCACGCATGACCTCGGTGTTGTTGCAAATGTTGCCGACCGCGTTGCAGTTCTTTATGCAGGACAGATTGTTGAAGTCGGCACGACCGAAGAGGTCTTCTATGACCCGCGTCATCCGTACACATGGGCACTGCTCTCTTCATTGCCGCAGCTTGCACAGCGCGACACCGAGCTGTTCTCAATCACCGGTACGCCGCCTTCTCTCTACAATAAGATTGCGGGCGATCCCTTCGCACCGAGAAATCCTTATTGTTTGAAAATCGATGTCGTCAAAGCTCCGCCGATGTTCAAGATCACGGAAACTCACTATGCAAAGACTTGGCTGCTTGATCCCAGAGCACCCAAGATCGACAAGCCTGCCGCGATCGACAACATCCACGACAAGATGATTAAAGCGTTCAATATTTAATGGGAGGGTAGAACTGTGGAACATAAAGAAAAAATTACCGCAAAAGAGGGTAGGGTTTCCCATCTGCCCGAAAAAGCTCCTGTTGATGCAAGCGGCAAGGAAGTTCTCCTTTCGTTGAAAAATGTTGACATCACCTTCGGCAAAGGCGACAATGCCGTGCGTGCAGTCAAAAACGCTTCTTTCGACATTTACAAGGGTGAAACGTTCTCTCTCGTCGGCGAGTCCGGTTCCGGTAAAACCACGATCGGCCGTGCCGTAATTCGTGTCAACCCCTGCGCCGCCGGTGAAATTTATTACAAGGGCGTTCGCATCTCCGGCAAGATTCCCCATTCACTGGACCGCGAAGTTATCCGCAACATCCAGATGGTTTTCCAGGATCCCGCCGCATCTCAGAACGAGCGCGCAACCGTTGACTACATTATCTCCGAAGGCCTCTATAACTTCCACCTCTTTGAAAATGAGGCGGATCGCGTGAGGAAAGTCGAGGATATCATTCAGGAAGTCGGTCTGCTCCCCGAGCATTTGACCCGCTATCCGCATGAGTTCTCCGGCGGACAGCGTCAGAGAATCGGTCTTGCAAGGGCAATGGTCATGGATCCCGAGCTTGTTGTTGCAGACGAACCTATCTCCGCACTGGACGTTTCCATCCGTGCACAGGTTCTGAACCTGCTCAAAAAGTTCCAGCGTGAGCGCGGAACGACCTATCTGTTCATCGCTCATGACCTTTCGATCGTTCGCTTTATCTCCGATCGTATCGGCGTTATCTACAAAGGCGACATCGTTGAAGTTGCAACCGCAGAAGAACTGTTTGACTTCCCGATGCATCCCTACACCCGCTCTCTGATTTCCGCGATCCCGATTCCGGATCCGAATCTTGAGAAGCACAAAGTGCTGTTCAGCTATGATCCTTCACAGCATGATTACAGCGAGGATAAGCCCGAGCTTACCGATATCGGCCATGGCCACTTCGTTTTCGGCAACAAGAAAGAAATCGAAGAGTATAAGCGTCTCCGTGAGGAGGGAACTCCCATCAAGAGCGTTACCATTGCCGGCGTTAATGCTCCTGCGGATGCAAAAACTGTCGAAAAGCAGCTTGAAGAGAAAAAAATCGAGGGTTCAATCCTTGATACGCCGCTGCACGATACCGGCAGCTTCTGGCTTGCGTTCCTTTCCTTCTTCCTTGCCATCCCCGGCTTGATTGCGGGTGCGATTTTCAAAAAGCACAACTATATCCGCAATTACAAGAAGTGCAAGAAGGGCGCGATTGCCGGCCTTATCACAACGGCAGCAATTATTGTCCTGTTCGGACTTATGCTGATAATTTCTATCCTGTAATCGGACTTTAAAAAAGGACGGCGGACTGAATTCAGTATGAGGCGAACAGCAAAAGAAAAAAGTCTTCCGAGGCCAAAGCCGGTACAGCGCATTGAAGTGTCGGACAAACATACCGCGTTGCGAATTGTGTGTTTCGTGATTTGCATCCTGTTTGCGGTTGTTGCGATGTCATATGCGGTGTACCGGCTTGTTACAAAGCCGAGCGGATGGACAACGATCAAAGCGGCTGTTACCGGTGAGGATAACTGCACCGATGAACTGCTGCTTCAGTATGATATAGGCCTGCGCGACGATATTTCCACAACGACTGAATATAAACAATTGGCGGAAATGTATTCAAATTTGTGCAGCGAGGCCTACCGCATATTTCAATCAGACGAGGAATATTTCGGCGCGGATGATGCACCGGCAGCAAACCTCGCTTATTTGAATAAACACCCGAACGAGGTTGTGACGGTCGATTCCGCGTTGTATTCGGCATTTGAGCTGATTCGAGATAACGGCAGCAGATATCCGTATCTTGCGCCCGTTTATACGGAATACAAAGGGCTCTTCTCCTGCGAAAACGACAGTGAGGCCGAAGAATTTGACCCGATGCTTAATTCGGAAGTACGCGGGTTTGTTGATGAAACGCTGACGTATGTAAATAATCCCGATGCAATCGACATTGAGCTCCTGGGTGAGAATAAACTTCGACTCAATGTTTCGGACGAATACGCCGACTTTGCATCACAAAACGATATCGGAGAATATCTGGATTTCTTCTGGCTGAAAAATGCATTTATCGTTGATTACATTGCAGAACATTTGGCCGAAAACAGCTATATTCACGGAACAATAACGACGTATGACGGTTATACGCGGCATCTCGGCGGAGCGGGCATGGCCCTGTCAATGAATTTTTATGACGAGGCCGACGGACGCGGAATCCCTGCGGCGCAGATGGATTTTAAGACGGCGCGCAATGCTGTTTATTTCAGGAATTATGAAAATTCCGATATGGACACGATGCATTTTTACACCTATTCGAACGGTGAAGTCCGCAATCCGTTTGTTGATCCTAAGGACGGACTTTGCAAGGCGTCAAAAAGTGATCTGCTGATGTATTCGGACGAACTCGGTTGTGCGGAAATTGCGCTTGCGGCCTACGGATTGTATTCGTCGGATTCTTTTGACACCGAAGCGGTGCTTTCGACTGCAAAGCGCGGGGTGAATGCCCTTTACTGCGAGGGAACCGAGGTTTGCTTTACGGAGGCTGAGGCAACTCTTTCGCATTTGTACCAAAATGACGGACTCAGCTATTCAGCGAAACATGTTTCCTGATGGAATTCTAATCGGATTTCAACTTGAATACGAAATATACGGATTATCAAGGCTTGCCGCAAGGCAGGCCTTTTGATTATTGCCTGAAAGGAAACGGAGGAGATGAACGGGAAATGAAAAAAGCGCAGCGAACTGAATTCACTGCGCTGGTGACCGGTAGGGGAGTCGAACCCCTGCTGCCGCCGTGAGAGGGCGGTGTCCTAGGCCACTAGACGAACCGGCCAAACTTGATTGCGTTGCATATTATACCAAAGCAATCAAGAAAATGCAACCCCGAAGAAGCTTGAAATGAAGATATATTTAACGAACCAAATAAAACACGGATTGAAAATTTCAGGCATGAAGCAGCCGTCGGAAAGTATTTCACGGGAAATAACGTCCGAATCAGCGTTAGGAATATTTCCCGGGAAATCAGCTGCAGCGGGAGAAAGCGGACTTTTATCAGTCGAGCTCAAGATAAATATGCAAGTTCCGACTTAAAGCTCAATATGCTTTTTCACTGTTCAAATGCGGCAATTTATGGTATAATCAAGTCAAATACCGGTAAAAAACGCAGCTGAGATAAAAATATGCGGATCCGGCCGCCGCTCACTGCTGCAGTTTTTGTCCGGCATGTTTCCGAAAGCGTAAGAATTTGATTCGGCTGCGCTTTAACTGCGGGAAATTCCCGCAGACGGAAAAATCATTATACAAAGGAAGGTATGTTAATGGGAAACATCATTTCCGTGCTGTACATCCTTGCGTTTGCAGGCTGCGGCATACTCACTGCACGTCCGATTTTTGCATCGGATCGCCCGCTGAAGAGGATTCTGTTCGGATTAACTTTCGGACTTGTAATGCTTCTTTGGCTTCCGGTGTTGTTTGCGTTTATTCTCGATTTTACACTTGCTGCGCAGATTCTTGCGCTTGCCGCAGCGGTGTTCATTGCGGGCGTATCAACATTCTTTGCCGTTAAAAAGCAAAAAAACGGCAAAATCAAGTATAAAGCCGCTTCAAAGCGCGACCTTGTTCCGCTGCTGGTCACGATAGTGCCGTTGGTTGCAGTCGGCTGGATACTTCATGCGAATCACACGATAACAAATGCACCGGACGGTTCGCTGCACGTCGGGCAATGCACTTTCGGCGATTTGTGTATGCATTTAAGCTTTATCACAAGCATCAGTGTGCAAAAAACGTTCCCGCCGAATTATTCGCTTCTGCCGGGAACCCCGTTGGGCTATCCTTTCCTGTGCGACAGTGTCAGTTCGACTTTTTATACACTCGGAGCGTCGCTTCGAATTGCGGCAATGCTTCCCGCACTGTACGCCTTTCTTGTTGTTGTGCTGGGTGTGTATTGTTTCTTTGATGAATGGTTCAAAAACACACGCGTCTCCGTGCTTGCGACATATCTTTTCTTTATCGGCGGAGGCTTAGGGTTCGCTTACCTTTTCAACAACAAACAGCTGCTTGCGGGCGAGGGCATAAACCGTTGGCAGGAAATGCTTGAAGGTTTTTACAAAACGCCCACCAATCTGCCTGCCGAGGGACTTCGCTGGGTCAATTCAATTGCTGATATGCTTATTCCGCAGCGTGCAACTTTGTTTGGCTGGGCGCTGCTTTTCCCCGCACTTCAGCTTTTGCACAGGGCGGTCATGCAGCGCGAGTACAAATGCATAGTTCCGCTCGGTATCATTGCGGGATGCATGCCGCTTGTTCATACGCACAGTTTTCTTGCGATCGGAATTATTTCCGCGTTCCTTTTCGTTGCCGCTCTCGGAAAAATGCTGATGAGCGGTGTTTCCGAAAAACACGAAAAGCTTGCTGTCCGCAATCTCGGACTGTTCGTTTGCTCGGCAATTGTCGGCGCATTGCGAATGATGAATATTCGTGTTGTTACCGAAGGGTTGAATGACAGGTTCACGATCATTGCGGGCACGCTGACTGTTGTTGTTTCCGTTGTTATGCTGGTTCTTGCTCTGCCCAAAAAGAACGCCAAAGGTGAACGGAAGGGATCCGATGACGGCCTTGAAACCGAGCTTGCGACGGAGCTTATGCCAATGTCCAAAGTCACCGAACGCAAATACGTATCAGCAGTCGGAATTGCATCGGCGGTTGGTCTTGCGATTTCATCAATGCTGCAGGAAAAAGCATCCGCGCTCGGTTTCGTGCTGCCTGTGTTTATGATTGCAGCAACGATTCTGCTCATTGTTTATAACGGCAAAAAGGCCGGAAGGAAGCCCGCTTCCGATGAGGTGAAGCATGTGCGTTGGTTTGCTCTGTTCGGCGTGATTGCGGTCGTGCTTGCCGCACCGCAGCTTTTCGGATTCACGTTTAAACAGTCTGTGAACAACGACTCGTTCCTGCGTTGGGGATTTAATTGGTGCAATGTCAGTGACAGCTGGCTTTGGTTCTATATCAAGAATCTCGGACTCATTTTCATTCTGATGCCTGTTGCGCTGCTTTCCGAAAAAAAGCAGAACAGACTGTTCTATTACGGAACACTCATTATATGGCTGCTGTGCGAAGTGCTGATTTTCCAGCCCAACCCGTACGACAACAACAAGCTGCTTTTCGTTTGGTTCGCATTTACCTGCGGCATAGTTGCGAATTATCTCATAACAACATTTGCACGGCCCGTTACAAGACTGGAGCGCGGGAAACGCCGCGTGCTGCGCGGCAAGACCGCCGGTCGCTATCTGCTGCTTGCAATGATGCTTATTGCAATGCTGCTTTCCGGCAGCCTGACTTTGGTGCGCGAATACATCTCGGGCGATCACATTGCATTCGCTGCGGATGCGGACGGGAAGAGGAGCCTGCAATA
>ERZ824488.2186-NODE-2186-length-18294-cov-22.537420_pt1 | contig 18294 bp, 13 predicted proteins | sample MGYA00519936_ERZ824488 | MGnify/ENA primary metagenome ERZ824488 (study PRJEB31778, sample SAMEA3449153) | human gut metagenome | biome: human gut; feature: human-associated habitat; material: faeces | place: United Kingdom | collected 2010/2012 ... | reverse complement strand
CATATTGGGAACCAGCGAGAAGTACATCTCGATGCTGGAGAGGGGCCAAAGGGAGTTCAAGCCCATAAGGAGGGCCTACGAGGCCTGGGTCGAGGCGGGGCTCCCGCTCGATTGGGACAGGCAGGCCTTCGAGGCCGAGCGAAAAATGGATTCTAAAAAAGACCTTGCCATATAGGAGCGTCAGGACGAAGGAACCCCCGCCGCACGTAGTGCGCAGCGGGGGTTCCTTCATGTCCGAGGACGTCCGCGAAGGTCAGCCCTCAGATCCTGCGGTGGGAGACTTAGGCCTCGTTGTACACCGTCTTGAGCTTCAGCAGGTGCTGGTAGCGGTCCATGGCGGCCTGCTCGTTCTCCTTGAAGAGCTCCTCGGCGCGCTCGGGGAAGGAACGCGTCAGCGAAGCATAACGGGCCTCGTTCATCAGGAACTCCTGATAACCGCCCGCGGGCTCCTTGGAATCGAGCGAGAACTTCTTGCCGGCAGCAGCCTCGGGGTTGAAGCGGAAGAGGTTCCAGTAACCGCACTCGACAGCCTTCTTCATCTCGGCCTGGCAGTTCTGCATGCCGCCCTTCTTGATGGAGTGCATCTCGCAGGGGCTGTAGCCGATGATGAGGGACGGGCCGTCGTAGGCCTCGGCCTCGTGGATGGCCTTGAGGGTCTGAGCCGGGTTGGCGCCCATGGCGACCTGTGCCACGTAGACGTAGCCATAGCTCATGGCGATCTCGGCCAGAGACTTCTTCTTGGTCACCTTACCGGCAGCGGCGAACTGAGCGACCTGGCCCAGGTTCGAAGCCTTGGAGGCCTGACCACCGGTGTTGGAGTAGACCTCGGTGTCGAAGACAAAGACGTTGACATTGTGGCCGGAAGCCAGGACGTGGTCCAGGCCACCGAAGCCGATGTCGTAGGCCCAACCGTCGCCACCGAAGATCCAGAAGGACTTCTTGGTGAGGTAAGCCTTGTCGGCGAGGATTGCCTTGGAAGCCTCGCAGCCGCACTTCTCGAGCTCGGCAACGTAGGCAGCGGCAGCGGTCTTGGAGGCCTCGGCGTCGTTGACAGAGTCGATCCAAGCCTGGCCGGCAGCCTTGAGCTCGTCGGACGGACCATCGGCAGCGATGATCTCCTGCGTAGCGGCGATCAGCTTCTTCTGAACGGCCTCGTAACCGACGGCCATGCCCAAACCATGCTCGGCATTGTCCTCGAACAGGGAGTTGTTCCACGCCGGGCCGTGACCGTCCTTGTCCTTGCAGTAAGGAGCGGTGGCAGCGGGGTTGCCCCAAATGGAGGAGCAGCCGGTAGCGTTGGAGATGAACATGCGGTCGCCGGCGACCTGGGTCACCAGACGTGCATAGGCGGTCTCGGCGCAGCCGGCGCAGGAGCCAGAGAACTCCAGGTAGGGCTGCTTAAACTGGCTGCCCTTGACGTTGGCCGCGATGAGCTCCTTCTTCTCGGAGACGTTCTCGACCATGTAGTCCCAAACGGGCTGCTGGTCCATCTCCTGCTCGGTGGGAACCATCTCGAGGGCACCCTTGGGGCAGACCTTGACGCAGTTGGTGCAACCCATGCAGTCGAGCGGGGACACGGCCATGGTGAACTTCATGCCCTTGGCCTTGGGGCCCATGGCGTCGAGCGTGCGGGTAGCCTCGGGCGCGGCGGCAGCCTCGTCCTCGGTCATCGCGAACGGACGGATGGTGGCATGCGGGCACACATAGGCGCACTGGTTGCACTGGATGCACTTGGTCTCGTCCCAGTGAGGAACGACCACGGCGACGCCGCGCTTCTCGTATGCGGAGGCGCCCAGCTCAAACTGGCCGTCGGCGCAATCGACAAAGGCGGAAACGGGCAGGCTGTCGCCATCCATGCGATCGATGGGCTCGAGCAGGTTCTTGACCTGCTGGGCGATGGCGGACTTGGTCTCCTCGGAGAGCTCGACGGGGGCGGCATCCTCGGCAGTTGCCCAGTCGGCCGGAACCTCGAACTTACGGAAGGCGGTAGCGCCGGCATCGATAGCCTTGTGGTTGGCGTCGACGATGGCCTGGCCCTTCTTCATGTAGGACTTGGTAGCCGCGTCCTTCATGTACTGCAGGGCGTCCTCGGCGGGCAGGACCTTAGCCAGCGCGAAGAAGGCAGACTGGAGCACCGTGTTGGTGCGCTTGCCCATGCCGACCTTGGCGGCCAGGTCGATAGCGTCAATCAGGTAGACGTTGACGTTGTTGTTCGCGATGTAGCGCTTGGCCACGGCGGGCATGTGCTCGGCGAACTCCTCGTCGCTCCACTGGCAGTTGACCAGGAAGGTGCCGCCAGGCTTGACGTCGCGGACCATCTTGAAGCCCTTGACGATGTAGCTGGGGTTGTGGCAGGCGACAAAGTCGGCCTTGGTCACGTAGTACGGCGAACGGATCGGAGAATCACCAAAGCGCAGGTGCGAGACGGTGACGCCGCCGGTCTTCTTGGAGTCGTACTGGAAGTAGGCCTGAACGTACTTGTCGGTGTGGTCGCCGATGATCTTGATCGAGTTCTTGTTGGCGCCGACGGTACCGTCGCCACCCAGACCCCAGAACTTGCACTCAATGGTGCCGGGGGCTGCGGTATTGGGCGCATCCTCGGCCTCGGGCAGGCTCAGGTTGGTTACGTCATCGACAATGCCGATGGTGAACTCGCGCTTGGGCTCGTCCTTCTTGAGCTCCTCGAAGACAGCGAACGCGGACGCGGGAGGCGTGTCCTTGCTGCCCAGGCCATAACGGCCGCCGACAACCTTGATGCCCGTCTTGCCAGCCTCGTAGAGAGCGGAGACGACGTCCTGGTAGAGCGGCTCGCCGATGGAACCCGGCTCCTTGGTACGGTCCATGACGGCGATCTTCTGGACGGTCTCGGGGAGAACGTCGACGAAGTGCTTGATGGAGAACGGACGGAACAGGCGAACCTTGACCAGGCCGACCTTCTCGCCGTGAGCGTTGAGGTAGTCGATGACTTCCTCAAGCACGTCGCAGAAGGAGCCCATGCACACGACGACGCGATCGGCATCGGGAGCGCCGTAGTAGTTGAACAGGCCGTAATCGGTGCCGAGCTTCTCGTTGATCTTCTTCATGTAGCCCTCGACGACGGCGGGAAGCTCGTCGTAGACCTTGTTGCAGGCCTCACGGTTCTGGAAGAAGATATCGCCGTTCTCGTGGCTACCGCGGGTGTGCGGGTGCTCAGGGTTGAGCGCGTGATCGCGGAAAGCCTGGACGGCGTCCATGTCGCACATCTCGGCAAGATCCTTGTAGTCCCACATGGCGACCTTCTGGATCTCGTGGCTGGTGCGGAAGCCGTCGAAGAAGTTAAGGAACGGGGTCTTGCCCTCGATGGCGGCAAGGTGAGCCACCGGCGAAAGGTCCATGACCTCCTGGACGTTGCCCTCGGCAAGCATGGCGAAACCGGTCTGGCGGCAGGCCATGACGTCGGAATGATCGCCAAAGATGTTCAGGGCGTGGGAAGCGACGCAACGCGCGGAGACGTGGAAGACGCCCGGGAGCTGCTCGCCCGCGATCTTGTACATGTTCGGGATCATCAGGAGCAGGCCCTGAGAAGCCGTGTAGGTGGTGGTCAGAGCACCGGCGCCCAGCGAACCGTGAACGGTACCGGCTGCACCTGCCTCGGACTCCATCTCGACGACCTTGACCGGGGTGCCGAAGATATTCTTGCGACCCTGGGCCGCCCACTGGTCGACATGGTCGGCCATCGGGCTGGACGGCGTAATGGGATAGATTCCCGCTACCTCGGTGTACGCATACGAAACATATGCGGCCGCCTCGTTGCCGTCCATAGACTTAAACTTACGCGCCATATACCCCTCTCCTCTCATATAGGTATACAGGCCCCGGCGATCGCCGGGATGTTGGCGTGATGGGATTTACGCTGTTGCTTCCAATCATCTGGCAGGCAGGCTCAGCAGCAGGTACGTGGCGTGGAGAGAAGACATGCCGAGGCGAGGGGCAACTGATGCGCCCCACAGACCCGACCGCCCGTCTTGCACATGACCGAGCGCCGCAAAGGCCGCATGCCGGATGCTCCCGGGCACGCCCCGGCGATGGGAAGCGCCCGCAACGGAAATCCGCATGCGGGTTTATTGTACCCCGCCGTTAAGTGTAATTTCGACAAATATAGGCGGGCGGTAAAGGTTTACCTCGGGTGACCGCCAAAGGCCAGAATGGTCCCTCCATCCCCGGACGACTGGCTCTGACGCGCCAAGGAGTGTCCCCAAGTACCGGCAGGAAAGGAACGTCCCTAACTGCCGGCTAGAGGGCGCCGAGCAGGATGGCGTAGGTGGTGGATTCGCCGAGTTTGAGCTCGTCGCCGGGGTTGAGCTGGGCGGAGCGGCCGGGCTCTACTTGAATACACACACTCGTGGCCCCGTTTACCACCACGGTGCCGTTAGTGGACGACAGGTCCTCGACAAACCATGCGCCAGACTCGTCGCACCAGATATGGGCATGGCGGGCCGAGACGTCGTCGGTGATGCCGCCCTCCCCCGTTGCCAGCGCGCCGATCTCAACGCCTTCCTCACTCGGCTGAATCCAGCGCGGGACGCTCACCACGTAGCCGTTTTGCACGCACAGCAGTCCCAGCGGATGCGCCGGCGCGACCTCGTGCTCGCCCGCGACCGAAGATGTGCTCAGCGAGCGCGGCGTCGACGTGTCGCCGCCACGGGTCGCATGAGCGCGGCGGCTCGCCCGACTTGGAACTAAGGCGGGCGTGAGAGCAAACGGCATAGGGAACGAATCTTGCGGATGTACTCCTCGACGTCAGGCAGGTAAGCCCCACGAAGTCACCGGGGAGGCCCAAGCGGCCCGGCACCACTTCCAGATTCTGACCAGGGCGAGTCGTTCGCCGGTGGCTGAAGGCTCGCTCCCACCCAAAAGGGGAGATTCGCGTTGTTCCCCAATCGCTCTCGCATCTTTCATTTTGCTCGAGGTGGGCTATAAAAACTTTCCTGGTGAAAGGCGGCGATTGGTTTCCTTTCTTTCTAGAGGAGCGCGCCTGTAATCTGTTTTCATCCTAAATCAAGTTAAGATCGGACCTTCCAGAGGCAAGTCGACTCAAACTGCGAGGCTCCATGTTGGAATAAAGAGCGCTGTCGAAGTGCCAACAACACAAAGCTTGCCAGTCTCAAATAGAACCTTTTGGGAGTCCGATTGGGCCGCACACCGAATCCCCGCTGGTGGTTTTTTATAGCTGCGCAACAATAAACAAGGTTAGTGCCAGTCCAGCATGAAATTGAGGAACGTATGCATTTTTTCTCAGTAAGTGATCGTCGTTACTGCTTCGATGAGGTCACTCGCAATTGCTTTCAGGTTGACCAAGCATCAGAAGATGCGCTTCGCATATTTGAAGCATCGGGAAGAACGGTCAACTCGAAGTTGCTAACAAAGTCACTTGCTGCGAAAGGCTACGACCAAACGACCATAGCAGAACTTGAAGACGACATTGATGAGTATCAACGATTGTCTGAGCGGACTTTCTTAACAAAAGACACGCCTCGAAAACTTAGATCCATCGAACTCCACGTTTCACATGCATGCAACCTTGGTTGTAGTTACTGTTTTGCCGGTAAAGGAGATTATGGAACGTCTCCTCTGCTGATGACAGACGAGATAGCCTTCAAGGCGGTCGACTACCTCGTCGCAAGTTCATCGGAAAACGAAACGCTTGCGATCGTCTTTTTTGGTGGGGAACCCATGATTAACGAGCCGCTGATATGGAAAACGGTCGACTATTCAAAAAGAATATACCCCAATAGAAACTTTACCTATTCTATTACGACCAACGGAACGCTTTTGAATGACACTGCTGTGAATTCTTTCAAGGAGCACGGGTTTTCTGTTCTGATTAGTCTCGATGGTACAGGATGCAAGCACGATGCATCGCGCCCGTACAAGACGGGAGGCGGCTCTTTCTCCGATATCGACAAAAACGTTCGTCGTTTTTCCGAGTCGTTCCCCTTCGGCGCAAGAGCGACCTTAACAAATAATAACTGTAACCTTGTTGAAGACTATCTTCAGTTTAAAGAGATGGGCTTCAGAAGGATTTACTTCTCGCCCGTGAGTTCATTCGATGAGAATATCAAACTCGACGAACACTCATTAAACAAAATCAGGGCGGGCCTAATAGATTTGGCGGATCAATATCTCAAACAGATTGATCAAGGGGAAAAGCCCTTGTTTAGAACATTGAAAACTGCAGTTGATTTGATTATGAGTAACAGGATCGCCTTTGTCGGATACGGGGCTGGCAGGCGTTTTATTTCCGTGACTCCCGAAGGGGACATATACCCCTGTCACAGGTTTGTCGGGATGATGCGATTCAAAATGGGCAACATCGTCACCGGAATTGACGAAACTAGGTATATTGAAAACTGGAGTCAGGGTGTCGAAAAAAGAATTGACTGTACGGACTGTTGGGCTCGGTCTTTCTGTGGTGGGGGCTGTAGCTGGGAGGCTGCAGACGAGCACGGCTACTTGCCCAAGAGTCTACACCCTGCATCATGTGAATATAGAAAAATGTGCTACGAGATGGCTTTTGACCTTATTTCCCGCCACTCATCTTCGCAGGAGAAAAATCAACGAGAAGCTACTGTATCGGAATAAGCGGTTCAGCGCATTGCTGTCACCATTGTGGAGGTGTTCGTTCTTCTGATTACCGTCTGCGAAGCTTATTGCTACATTCGCCGAAACCATTCTAGAAATATGGTGAACTAGACATCTTGGTTTGTTATACACAATATTGAGGTTTTTCTGCACTCAAAGGGAGGTAGTCGTGAAGCATATTCATCCGATTAATCCAGGAAGTGGCGACGAGGCAGGCGTGAAGCCGATGTCTTTTGACTGCCTCTTGGGCATTACTGACATCTGTACTGTTTATGATAAAGCAGATGGCTGTGGTGCATACGATTACTGCGACTATGACATGGATGGCGGCAGCATCTGCGTTGTAGATCACTGTGGCATTGATCAAACGTAGTCTCTAATTGGATTAAGGTGAGGAGCTGTTATGAAGCATATCCATCCTGTTGGTTCAAATGAACATCCTCCCGTTGAGCCTTGTTGTCTTGGAGTTGATATATGCAATTTTTACGACATCGCCGAGTGCCCTGTTGCGGATTGGTGCTATGTCGATAAAGAATCAAGCTGTGTTTTGCCAGCAGATTGGTGCGATCCAGTTGACGAGTAGTTTTGTGGCTAGGAACTATTTGGTCCAATTCAGAATAAGATGGGAACAAATACCAAAATCTCGTGTCTGGGAGGAGTTATGCCATTATTGCAAGGTCTCGTTGGATTAGCCTTTATACTTGCGTTATATCTGGCACCTTTTTTAATTCTATTCTTCATTATCCGACTCTTTCTTCGGAGAAAATAGGAGTGTCACGCAAACATTAGCGTAGCTTTCTTCCAATATGAGCCGAGCATTGGCAAGTGGAATAAGAAGCCCGACCGTTCGCCACATGAAAGTGATCGGACGGGCTTCTCTATTTAACCCGGGCCGCCACCCATAGCGGCTTTCCAAGCGTATTCTCAGTGCAAAGCAATCGTCAGTTTAATCCTATGCGCTGATACCGCATTTCATTTGTTCGGCTCGAATTCTACGGCCTGGCAACCCTCGCACTCTCCGGCAAATGGATTGAACGCGAAGGCAGAGATGATGTGTGCGTGGACATCGAGGCTGCTGTAGGCAACATACTGGGACATGGACCCCCGCTGCGCGTGGTATGCGGCCCGGCATATTCATTGCCGTCCAACCCCGTGTAGTTGCAGCAAAGGGTGGAACCTCAATGCTCAGCTCATGTTGTCCGTGGGACACGAGAATCGTAAGTACACTTTGGTGCGATTCTCACGCTGATACTGAGCCACCTGGAATAAGATACGTCGCGACAACACTTCGCTTCACCTCTGTCTCGACAAGATGACGTAGACTAAAGTTTCCTTTAGTAAGAGAACGAGAACTATATCTGAAAGCGTTGCGATGGCGTGAAGGCACCGAGTCCGAACCGCCTGAATGCTACGTGCATCTGCATCGCCTTTTTGTTATCTCTGCCAGTTGGGTAGCACTACACTTGTCATCATTTACCCTGGTACATGCTGCCTAAATCCACTACCCCTTCTACCGCGCCGACCATCTCGTCATCGTGAGAGACAACGATGATCAGCTGGCTTTGCTTGTTGCGCTTAACATAGGCCGCAAGCTCGGCGCGGCTTACAGCGTCTAACCCAGTCGTGGGCTCGTCGAGTACCAAAACTGACGACTTGCGTGAAATCGCCGACCATAAGTACACTCGGCGCAGCTCACCGCCCGAAAGCGCGGAGCAACGTTTCCCGAGCAACTCCTTCACGCTGTTTTCCAGCGAAAGTAGGCCATCTACACCCCGGTGATAGGAAGAAAAGGGCGTGTCGAAATACTCTAACAGCTCTTTCACCGTTTCGTCCGGCGCGAAGCACGACTGTGGGCAGCACGATATCTCTCTCGCACGTATGTAATCCAAGTCGCATTCTTCGATTGGCACGCCGTTGTATTTTACTTTGCCTTTCGATGAGTATAGCCCGAGCATCAAGTAAAGAAGTGACGTCTTGCCTCTTCCGTTTTCCCCAACTATGCAATATGTACCAGGACCGGAAAACTTGAAAGAAAACCCGCCGAGGACCTCTCGGACAGATCCGTCTGGAAGGGCAACCGAGAATTCCAAATCAGATACCGAAATGTCATTTATTTCATCGAGTTTAGCTAAATCGGTCCGATTCCACCCCGATCTCTCCTTTTCTCTCGTCGCGATAGCCGTCCTATCCCATGATGCTTTGGCATCTTGATAGGATTTGAACAATGACATCATACTTTTCAAAGTCTTAAAGAGAACCGCGAAGTATGTACCGATGATAGTGTACTCGCCTATTGACATAGTTCCGTTAATGATTCGTACTCCGGAAACAACAAGTATCACCGCTTGAAACAACGCTGCGAAAAGACCATCGAGCGATGTCAGAGAATATGATAGCTTTCCGGAGCGCAAAACTTTGGGAAAATAGCTCTTAAACCCAGCGTCGAGCGCTTGTTCGCTCTTGCCGTACGAAGATGTCAGTTGAATGTTGAGAATCTGATTAAGCTGCGATGCAATTGCGGCGTAAAAGGCGCTGTCCGCCTCTTTCTTCTCATACGTGACCCTATACAAAAGTTTCCTCAACCCAGTAATTACACAGAAATACACGATGAGGAGAATGATGGAAAACACCGCGAGAGTTGAATCAATTGACCATATGATAAGCAATACGATGGGAATGGCTACAATGGACAGCGGCGCACTGATAAAATTCGCCAAAACGAAGGATGAGACCACGCTGGAGTCGGAAATAATCCGTTGCGTTGTATAGGCTGGATCGATGGTCCGACTCACCAAGTAATCGTCTCTTTCAAAACGCAAGACGGCCTCCCTGAGAAGATCAAAGGAAAGTCTCGTGGTTATGCGAATGGAAAGTGTTCCTGCAAAATAAGTAAAGAGGGTGGAGAAAACTCCTATTGACGCAACCAGGAGCGCGAAGAGTACGGCGTCTCTTTCGCTGCGGTTACCGAGAAGAAAATCTAAGAATTTCCCGTTCACGTATGGCATGGCATAGGAGAGAGCGGTTCCAATCACCGTGATAGCAATGAAGACGAAAGCCCCTTTTGCTCTGATGAACCTCGAGAGAACGCATCGAATCAAGGAAGGCCCCAATCTACCCGCCACAAAACATCAATCACTGATACCTTACACCTCAACACAACAGGAGCGAAGATTTGCCAATGAGACTGCTTTAAGATTGCCTTGGGCCAATACGATCTCAAGCTCTTCCTACAAGAGAGTCGGAATCGGACATCTCCTCCGACGAACCTGGCAATCGGGCGGTTGAAATATCTTTTTCAACCGCCCGATTGCCACAATAGATTTGAGCATCCGCCCACAAACGTCCGCGTTTTATACCCATCAAATCCTTTGCCTTTTGTCGTCTAGACTAGAAAAATCGCTCGAAATAACGCAACCGGCCTGCTCGCTTGAAGAAACCTAAGCCCGTAACGTAGATGTGCAAACTTCCGAAACGCCTTGCGCGGCATAGTGCGTATAAACTTCGTCAACCGCCTCAGAAATATCTGAGTATCGCGCCGGGTCAAAAGCATACGATGTCGCAGCTATACCCTGCACCCATTCGGAACGCGGATTAATTGAATAGCCACACAGCATCATCATACATGCATCTAGACCTGATTTCCCAAGTATCCGACGTATTGATGAGAGCATCGCGGGTCGCCCCTGCACCATCGTCGTCACCCCTATTAGCAGTATTTACCGTTTTTCTCTAAATGCGTATCGCCACCCTTAAGAATACGAAGTGTTTTATCCAGACCCGATTGTCCTCCATCTCAAACGAAGGGATAAGGAATCTCATCCGGAATCGGCAGTAACGGAGGATTCACAACGACAAGCGAAAAACATGAGTCATCTCTCAGAGGGGAGTAAAGGCTCCCCTCAAGCACCCTAGTTTCGTCATCCAAAGAGTTGATGGCAGTGTTTTTCTTACAAAGGTCGACAACAAAAGGGTTGATTTCTACAGATGTTACATCCATGCCACAGTTGGTAAGTATCAGGCCCTGTATTCTGGGGCCAGAACACAAATCGAGAGCCTTCCGTGCGCTCTGCGGTGTAAGGCACCAATCTCAGCAAATCTGTCCCACAATACTGCGCTGAAGAACAAGACGGAACCCCTGAGCCAAACTCCCCTATACCTTATTAAGGCTAAGACAGGCAAGTTCACGCACCCGGCATATTCCAGAATAACATCCTATTGTTTTAGATGCTCTACAAGCATGAACAGCCGCGAATCGGAAAGATCTTCTAGTTTCGCCCCGACTGACCGCCAAGGGCCAAAATGGCCCCTCCATCCCCGGGCGACTGGCTCTGGCGCGCCGAGGAGTGTCCCCAAGTGCCGGCAGAAAAGAAACGTCCCTATCTGCCGGCTAGAGAGCACCGAAGAGGATGGCGTAGGTAGTGGATTCGCCGAGCTTGAGCTCGTCGCCGGGATTGAGTTGGGCGGAACGGCCGGGCTCGACCTGAATGCAGACGCGCGTGGCCCCGTTTACCACCACGGTTCCGTTGGTGGACGACAAGTCCTCGACGTGCCAGATATTTTGAGCATCGCACCAGATATGAGCATGGCGGGCCGAGACATCGTCGCCGACGTCGGTAATATCGCCCTCACCAGTGGCCAGCGCGCCAATCTCAACACCCTGCTCGCTCGGCTGAATCCAGCGCGGGGCGCTCACGACAAAACTGTTTTGTACGCGCAGCAAGCCCAAGGGGTGCGCCGGGGCGGGTTCGCGTTCGCCCGCGGTCATCGACATGCCAAGCGAACGCGGCGTGGAGGTGCCTCCGCCACAGGTCGCGTGCGCGTAGTCGATGGCATAGTTCACCGAGGACCGCACATCCGCCGAACAACCGACGGCGACAAACAGCACCAGCACGGCCTCGGCGCGCTCGGCGGGCATGAGTTCCGCCGCCTGGGACAGGCGATCGAGCGCGTTGCGATAGAGATTCGTGTCCTGGTGGCACTCTTCGAGCGCGCGTACCATCGGTTCACCTGCAGGACCGCACACCATATTGATCACAGCCGTGGAGTCCATGGGATTGCGCTGGCGCAGGGCCAGTTGCGACATAATACGCGCAGCCGAGGTACCGTATTCGGCAAAGTAGCGCTGCTGAAGCGTGCCGACCGGCGCGCGAACGATAAAGCGGGAAACCCAAGAGCGATCGGCGGCTCGGCTCTGCGGGCTGCGGCCGTCGGCGAGCGGACGGGACGAAAGCACCAAGCCGCACAGCTCGATATGGCTCAGATGCGCCGCGCGCTTAAAGATGTCAAACATGGCCCCGCATGGGGTGAGCTCAACTTGAGATGCCATGACCTAGGCCTCCTTGGTCGTAGAAATAGAATCGGACGATACTTCGACAGGTCCGCCAAAAGTACGGGCAGCTGCGGCTCCACCGGCAAGCGGAGTCGCCATCTGGGCTTTTGTGCGTCGCGGTGCCGAAACGGGAAGTTCAAAGGCAAAGCCCATCGCAAGCAAAAACCACGTAAGCGTATAGGTTGCAACCAGAGCGGCAACAAGGCCGCCCATCACGGCGCGTTGGGAAAATACGCTACATGCAGCCACAACCAGCACCGGAACCTCGCAGGCAGAAAGCGCAAGCACACCCTGCAGGAAGCCCGAGCGCCGATCGCGCGCAAGCGCCCCCGCGGCAACGCCGGCTATGCCTGGCAGCGCCAACGCCAGTGCGGCAATAATACCCGGTAGCGACCCAGACCACACGAGCGATCCCAAAGTCGCCGTCACGCGAGCGCCCGACGCCAGCAGCGCGGCCGAAACCACGATCACAGCCCAAACCACGCCACAGACGACCGTCGCGCCGACCATCAGCGCGCGACGAACCGCGCGGCCAGACGCATCCATGGGGCACGGCGTGAGCGGCTCGCCGCGGAGCGAACGGCCGACATTTTGCGCATAGTGGTCACAAAACGCTGAGAGCGCCGCCTCGACCGCCGCCGGCTCGGGACGATCTTTTTGATGGCTGGACAGACAGGCCATCACCACGTCGAACAGCTGGGCATCGACAAACGCCAGCGCATCGCGTAGCTCTTCGGAATCCGGCTCAAGCCCTAGCTGCTGGGCCTGCTCGGCCGCGGCGAGCGCCACATCGGGCTCACGACGAAGCAGCTGAGTCAAATCACAACCGGGCGCATGGGCACCAATGGGATAGTCGGGCCGCGTGTCCATCTTGAGACGGTAGGGGCTCGCGATGTCGCGCGTCTTTTTGCGCGAACCCGAGGTGCCCGAAGTGCTCGGCGCGGCTTCGTATGGCGCGACGCCGGCAATGAGCTCGTAAACCGTGCTTGCCGCGGCATAGACGTCGATCGCCGGCGACATACGCAAAGCGCGCAGATCGGGAATATCGTCGGTGAGCATCTCGGGCGGGGCATAGGCAACCGTCGCGCGACGCAGCGTGGCATAGCGCTCCGTAAACGACGCCTTGCCGCCGGTACCGGCCACGGCCGACGCAGGCTCGAGCGCCAGCGACGAGCCAAAGTCGATCAGGCACAGGTCAAAGGTGCCCTCGGCAAGCTGCCGGTCAAGCGGTAGACGCGCCGTACGCACCATAATATTAGCGGGCGAGATATCGCGATGGACAAAGCCCTCGCCCACCAGGCTCATACGGCAGAGCAGATCGAACAGGTCGCGACCCAGACGCGCCGCCACAAGCGGCGACAGGCGTCCGGCATCGTCCACGGCGAGTCGCGAACGCAAGCGGGCAAGTGTCTCGCCCTCGACCCATTCCATGACAATTGCAGGCACACCGTCGACCTCGCCCCAGCCATAGAGGCGGGGAAAGCCCTTAAGGCCCGAAAGGGCGCGATGGCATTCGTATTCCTCGCGAAACGCCGCCTTGAACTTGGCGACCAGCGCCTCGTGAGCGGCATCGTCATCAAACTCATCGCGCGTCGGCAAGATGAGCTGCTTGAGTGCCACTGCCTCGCCTTGGGCGTTGACGGCACGCGTCACGCGGCCGATACCGCCACGGCGCATGGTGGCATCGTCGGCAAACAGCATCGTAAAACGACGCAGATAGGTAGGCAGTTCGTCCTGACCGAGCGCAATGGCCGGCTTAAACCCGTCGACACGCGCCAGGCGCAGGCCGACCATGGGATCGCGACCGAGCGATTGTGGTGTGGTGGATGCAAGATCGGTCATCATAGGGCAAGCGCCGCCACGCTATTGTTGAAGTTACCGAGCGCGACGTCATCATCGCCGTAATGGCCGACCCATTGACATAGGTTGGTGTAACAGCCCCACAGATTGGCATACTGCTGATACCACCTTGACCGGGGCGAGAATGTCTGACGACCGAACTCGGCTCGAATGACAAACATCTCCCCGACCAGGCTGTCGCACGGCCTGGGATCTCCCGTAGAGTTATAGGTCGAGACCACGTCATTGGCACGAGAAACATAGCCGTCGAGCATGTTGTACTTGGTCACAAGCCAACTGTGAATGCTCTCTTCCTCAGCAGCGGAAAGGCCGCCGGAGTTTGCATCGTTGTCAGTGTTGCCGCCCGTCGAGCCGCCGTTTCCAGGCCCTCCGGTAGAGGAACCCGACCCAGAGCCGCCGCCCGAACTCGATGAATCCGAGCCGGAGCCAGAAGTATCCGAGCTACCGGGCTTTCCGGACTGCTGGGCGTCCTGCTCCTTTTGCTGCTCGACCTTATTCACCGTTGCCGCCACGCTATTGTTGGACAATCGATCGATGATCTTGGTGTTGGTGAGCACGATGGTTTTGCCATTGGCAAGCGTGACTTCGTTGTCCGGGGCCTCGGCGCCGTCCGCATCGTCGGTGCCAAACACAATATGCCCGACCACACTTGCCCAAGCATATCCAGTCGTGGTGCCCAGATCGCTTTTGACCTCATGCCCCACGCGCGGTTCGCGTGCGGCATGCGCCTGCATCATGGACGGCACGGTCATGCCATAGGCAGAAACGCCAGCTATGACCAGCACCAGCGAGCACGATAGCAGTGCGTACGCCCGCGGCGCCAAGCCCAGTCGGCGTCGTATGCGCACCGCGGCGCCGCGCTTTGTCTGAGTGCCACCGGGCCGCATGCGTTCTCCTCCAACAAAAACACGCCGCTCGGGAGCGGCGCATTCATTCGAATCCATATTTGAGTGTATCAGCGAACCAAAAAGGCTGCGCAACGAATGGACAAATTAAGGATGCGAGCGGAAGCATCCATGCGATAAGCGGATACGAAGCATCTTTGTTGCACAACAAACTCACAGTCGCACGGGGAAATTATGACTACCCCGTGCGTCGCGAGGAAAACATACGGCAGGAGCAGGCTCGCCACCTAAATCGCGCGGCGGGCCTCGATGGCGCGGCCAAGCGTAAGCTCGTCGGCATACTCCAAGTCGCCGCCCACGGGAAGGCCGCTTGCCAGACGCGACACCTCGACGCCCAACGGCTTGATGGTACGGGCCAGATAGCTCGCCGTGGTCTCGCCCTCAATATTGGGGTTGGTGGCGATGATGACCTCGTGGATGTCCTCGTGGCCCAAGCGTGCCAGCAGCTCTCGAATGTGCAGCTGCTCGGGGCCAATCTTGTCCATGGGACTGATCACGCCGCCCAATACGTGGTAGAGGCCGTGGTAGCTGCCCGTGCGCTCGATCGCCTGGACATCGCGCGGCTCGCCCACCACGCAAATGCGAGTGGTATCGCGCATCGGGTCCTGGCAGATGGAGCACTCGTCGGCCGTGGCGTAGTTAAAGCAGCGGCTGCAAAAGTGGACCTCCTGCTTGACCTCCAGGATGGCCTCGGCCAGGCGGCGCGCCTCCTCGGCGTCGGCCTCCAACAGGTAATAGGCGATGCGCTGGGCCGACTTGGGACCAATGCCCGGCAGACGGCCCAGCTCATCGAGCAGTTTTTGCAGACTGTGGTTGGCACTCATATATATGCGTGTCTTAGAACGGCATGCCCGGGATGTTGAGGCCGCCGGTGATGGCGCCCATCTGCTTGTTGGCGAGCTCGTTGACGCCGCGGACGGCCTCGTTGACGGCAGCCATGATCATATCCTGCAGCATATCGACGTCCTCGGGATCGAGCGCATCGGGATCGATGGTGAGGTTGACGAGCTCCATCTCGCCGTTAACGGTCACCTTGACCATGCCGCCGCCGGCAGAGGCGTCGACGGTCTGGGACTTGAGGTTCTCCTGCGCGGCGGCAAGCTGCTCCTGCATCTTGCGAGCCTGCTTCATCATCTGCTGCATGTTCATACCGGCCATGATGGCTCCTTTACGTGCGGCCGCACGCCGAGCTGCAAGGGCAGCCGGAGCACGGCGGGACTTTCAAACTCAAAAATCGTACCACGGCGCGGGGCAAGCAAGCGGGGCGGACGTGTTCCCTCAGTCGATATACATGTCCTGGAGTGCAAGCTGCACCCAAAGATTATGCAAAGTTGAATAATTCGCATCTGCATAATATTGAAAGCTAAATCTTGTAGAGCCGGAATCCGGCATTTTCTGCATCCAGCTAGATAACAAAATGCCGAACCGCTGCTCGAGGCGGCGCTCATGATGGCAGGGTATAATTTGATTGTCACAGACAGCAATTTGGAGGTGCCCCCATGAATGCCCCCGACGCGCTCCAAAACATCCGCTCAAAACACCCCGTTGCATATGTGATTCTCTATCTCTTTGTCGGCTGGGCATTGCTGGTTGTCATCACCCATGCTATAGCCTTTGGAGCAGAACTGCTGATAGCCAGCTCGGACCAGCCCGTCGTCAAATGGGAAGCGACCGATGAGTGCACCGACGGAAGTCGAACCATTTACTACAACAGCCCGTCCCTTTACCAAGAGCTCAAGGTCAAGATAAAAGATTCCAAGATTGTTGATGCCGAGCCAGGCTCTTTTTTGACAATCGGAGCAGTTGCCAACGACATGCAAGTCGAGTACACAGACAGTCGTGCGACGTATCGTGTCGACCTCAGCACCCTAGGACGACCGTCGCGTACCTGTCTGCTCGAATGCGATATAAGCGGCACCACACTACACATGTCCGAAATACAGATGCGCCCGGACAAAAGAAAGTGATATATGGCCAAGTCGAAACAGACTAGGCATTAGGCATAGACTCGTCCGCCTTCGTAGGCAAAACGCAGGATGAGCGGGGCATTGTTACGCACGAAATCATCGAGTTCTTGGAGGTCCGCTTCGCTAAAGCCCTCGTGTGACACCCAATTGAATGCCGGCAAGATACACTCCGCCGTGTCAAAACCCCAATCGCGCGGGCGCTCCACAACAACCTTCACCGTGTTGTCCTCCCGGACTTCGGAATACGAAACCTGTGTATCGTCCTCAAGGCGGACATATTCCCACATCATAAGCTCGCTCCGTTCAAAGGGTTCTCTTCTTGAGCAGTATACCCGCCCGTACAGCTACTCCACCGGTTTGAAGATGGTGGCCTGACCGAAGACGCTGCGGATGAGGTCTTTGGCCTCGTCCTCGGTCTGCGGGATGCTCGGGGCTGCACCCTGATGGCCGAAGGGGCTGCCCGCACCGGGGTTGGACTCCCAAGGAGCTGCAGGAGCGTCCTCCTCTTTGGGGGCAGTTGCAGCGGACTTGGGCGCGGACGCCGCACCCGGCACGTCGAACGGAGGAAGATCGTCCCCGCTCGCATCGCCGGCAAAGCCGCCGACCATGGCGTCGTCGTAGGGCACCTGCTCGGATTCCCACGGCGCGGACTGCGCGACAGGCTGAGCCTTGGGGGCAGCCGAGCGCTCGGGCGCACGGGGCGCGGGCTCGGTCGGGAGCTTACCCGTGGCAGGAGCGCCGGCGGGGTTGTCGGAGCGTAGCCAGGGGGCTTTGCCCAGGTCAGATGACCTGGGCGCGGGTGTCGGAGCAGCCGGTTTGGGCGCCGCGGGCTTAGGCGCCGACGGGGTCGATGCCGCTACCGGCGCCGCTTGCTGCTGCGGCGCGCTGGCGCTCGAGGATACAGGGGCCGCCGAGGACACGGGTTGCGGGTCCGCAGATGCCGCAGCCCGTGCAGATGGAGAATGCTCCTCATGTTGAGGAGCCGGCGTGCCACCCCCATCCAGGACATAGTCGACGGTACGACGACCGAAGACCGCGCAGACCGTCGGCAGGACCACCGACTGCGTATCGGCGCGACCGAGCATCTTAATGGCAAAAGTCGAACCTGCGGGGAACGAGACCGTGAGCTTGGAGCCGTCGTCGGCCGTGGCGCGGGCGTTGAGCAAAAGCCCTGCGTAGGAAGCCTGACGTGCCTTGACACGCTCGACAACCTCGGCCCATTTGCGCTGCAGCCCTCCGGCATCCTCGACCGCGGGCGTCTCGGCAGCACCGGCGGCAACCTGGGCGGCATTGTTGGACTGGGGCTTAGGTGCCGGAGCGATGGCAGGCGCGGGGGCCGCAACGGGCTGAGGCGTCGGAGCCGGCGCAGGCTGAGGTGCAGGCGCTGCAGGCTTGGAAGCTGACACGGACGCAGAACGGGGCGAAGGCTGGGCAGCTGGAACAGCAGCACCACGGTCCCAAGGCATACCGCCCTGGCGCGCGGACGTAGCAGCGGGGGCAGCGGATGCCGCCGGAGCGGCAGCACGGGCGCCCGAAATGAGCGTCGGCTGTTGGGCAGCAGCGGGTACGGATGCTGCAGGCGCGGCGGCCTGAGCAGCAGCCACGCTCGCCG
>ERZ824488.2181-NODE-2181-length-18328-cov-7.982652_pt1 | contig 18328 bp, 15 predicted proteins | sample MGYA00519936_ERZ824488 | MGnify/ENA primary metagenome ERZ824488 (study PRJEB31778, sample SAMEA3449153) | human gut metagenome | biome: human gut; feature: human-associated habitat; material: faeces | place: United Kingdom | collected 2010/2012 ... | reverse complement strand
CCCCTGCCAGACCGGCGAGCCGTGGCACCTGTCATGCCACGGCGGTAAAACCCCGGCCAAGTCGCATGTCCCCCTACGCCCCTGCGCGCATAGCGCGCAGTCCGAAAGGGGCTCAGCCCCTTGGGAGGTTGGTTTCTTCGAGGGCCATAAGGCAGGTCTGCTTGGAGCGCTCGATGTGCTTGCGCATCAGGCGCTCGAAGCTTTCAAGATCCTTCTGCTCCACGTAGTCCACCAGCTTGTAGTGCTCGGCGTGGGCGGCGGAGCGGCGATTCTCCTTGGAGATGGACATGGCGGAGAAACGGCGGATGTACTCGTCCTGCCCCTCGATGACCCGGAGAATGCGCTTCATGCCGGAAATGGAGGTCAACCGCGCGTGAAAGTTCCGGGCGCGGGGAGACAGCTCCGCGATCATGTTTTTTTCGTTGTAGGGATCCATTTCGTGCAGCATGGCGCGCAGCTCGGCAATGTCCTGCGGCGTGGCTTTTTGGATAATGGCGGGAAGGGTCAGCATTTCCAGCGAGTTGCGGATGGTGTAAATCTCCATCACGTCCTCCATGGTGAAGGCGCGGACGATCACGCCCCGGCGCATGACGTACTCCACCAGTCCGTCCTGTTCCAGCTTGCGAAGGGCCTCCCGCAGCGGCGTGCGGCTGATGTGCATACGCTCGGCGTAATCCGTCTCCACAATGCGCGACCCGGCGGGGATTTCCCCGGTGATAATGGCGTGCTTGAGGGTCTCGTAGGCGATTTCGCGAATCGGTTTGCTTTCACCCATCCGTTCGAAGCTGGTCATAGCGGCTCCTCCTCCGTAAATTGCTTTTCTTTTGTATTTTTGTATCGTATCACGAAGGCGGATTTTCTGTCAAGCGTCCGACGATGGTTTTTGTTGGCATGTCAACGGTTTGACACGCTTCGGGGGCGAATGCTATAATATCTGGACGGCGGACGAAGGGCCGTCGAAAACGCTTTGCGGTCAAATACCGTTTGACAGGATAAGGGAGTGCTTCCGATGGCGGAACAGATCTGCACCCGGTGCGTGATGGACAGTTCGGACCCGGGGATCGAATTTGATGAAAACGGCGTGTGCTCGGCTTGCAAGCAGTACATGCACAACCGGGAACTGAGCGGCTATCACCCCGGCGAAAGCGAGAAAAAACTGCAGGAAACCGTGGCCATGATGAAGGAAAACTCCAAGGACAGCGACTACGACTGCGTGCTGGGCATCTCCGGCGGCGTAGACAGCGCCTATATGGCCTATCTGGCCCATCAGCTGGGACTGCGGGTGCTGGCCGTCCATGTGGACTCCGGCTGGAACAGCGAGGTAGCCGTGCGCAATATCGAAAAAATGTGCGAAAAGCTGAATATCCAGCTGCACACCTACGTGATGGACTGGCCCACCATGAAGGAACTGACCCGGGCGTTCATGCTGTCCGGTCTGGCCAATCTGGACGTGCCGCAGGATCACCTGTTTGCGTCCGTGGTGCCCATGATGGCGAAGAAATATCACGTAAAATACATCTTAAACGGGGCCAACGTGGCTACCGAGGGTTCCATGGCTCCCTTCTCTCAACAGCACACGTACCGGGATTCGTGGCACATCAAAAGCGTGTACCGCAAGTGCGGCCGGGGCAAGAGCCTGAAAAAATACCCGCTGATGTCCTTCCGTCAGGCGTGGTTTGGCCTGCCGGGGGTACAGCAGATCAACCTGCTCAACTACGTGCCCTATTCCAAAAAAGAAGCCATGGCTACGCTGGAGCGGGAGTTCGGTTGGGAATACTATGGCGGCAAGCACTTTGAAAGCCGCTTCACCAAGTATTTCCAGTCCGTTTACCTGCCCCGGAAATTCGGGTACGACAAGCGCCGCTCTCACCTGAGCTGTCTGGTGCTCAACGGCGAAATGACCCGGGAGGAAGCGTTAGCCGAGCTGGCCAAGCCGCCCTATCCCGTGGAACAGCAAAAGGAAGACGAGGAATACATCCTCAAAAAGCTGGAGATCGACCCGGCGGAATGGCAGAAAATTCTGGACGCTCCGCCTACGCCTGACAGCGCGTACTTCTCCCAAATGGGGCTGCTTCGGCTGGCACAAAAAATTCTGGGCAAGAACAAGCTGGAAAACATCCGTAAGAAGCAGCAGAGCGGAAAGTAATTTCAACACAAATAAACGCGCCCCTTCCCGGTTTTGTGCCGGAGAAGGGGCGCGTTTGTTTATTCCTTTTGGGCCGCCAGCGCTTCGTGCACCAGTTGGGACAGTCGTTCCGGGTCGGCCCGGCCTCCGGTCAGGGCCATGGCCTTGCCCATAAGGGCTTTTTCTACCGTGAGTTTGCCCCGCAGATAGCCCTTCACCATGGAGGGATTGTCCCGAAGGGCCTGCTCCGCTGCCTGACGGAGAACATTCTCGTCCGTCACAAGGAACAGGCCGTGTTCCTGCGCGTAAGTCTCTGGCTCCACGTCCTCGTCAAACAGCGCGGCGAGGATCTTTTTGCCGGTAGAGCTGTTCACCCGGCCTTCGTCCAGCAGATTGCTGAGCGCCGCCAGACGCCGGGGCGGAATGGGCAGGCTGGTCTCGTCCCTCTCGGTTCCGGGCGTTTCCCGCAGGGTCAGCTGGGCGAAGACCTCGCCCAGCAGCAGATTGGCTAATGCCGCGGGATTCCGAGCGTCAGCCGCCGCCCGCATAAAATAATCCGCCAGCCACTTTTCGTCCGTCAAAAGCTCCGCCGCCTTGCGGGGCAGGCCGTACTTCTGCTGGAAAAGGGCGCGTTTTTCGTCCGGCAGCATAGGCAGCGAAGCCCGGAGTCGTTCCAGCTCCTCCGCCGAAAAGACCACCGGCGGCAGGTCGGGTTCCGGGAAATAGCGGTAATCGCCCGTCGTCTCTTTTCGGCGCATGACGATGGTCTTCCCGGTGCGCTGGTCAAAGCGCAGAGTCTCCTGCAGCACCGTGCCGCCCGCGTCCAGAATTTCCGCCTGCCGGGCGTATTCGGCCCGAATGGCCCGTTCCACGCTCTGGAAGGAGTTCAGATTCTTCATTTCCGTGCGGGTGCCCATGGGCTGGCCCGGACGGCGAAGGCTCAGGTTCACATCGCAGCGGAGGCTGCCCTCGTTCATGCGGCAGTCGCTGACCCCGGCGGCGGTCAGGATGGCCCGCAGCTTTTTCAGATAGGCGCTGGCTTCCTCCGCCGTGCGAAAGTCCGGCTCGGTCACGATCTCGATCAGGGGCACGCCGCAACGGTTCAGGTCGATAGCCGTTACGCCGGGCCGGTCGTGCAGCAGCTTACCCGCGTCTTCCTCCACGTGGATGCGGGTAATGCCGATGCGCTTCATTCCCCCATCGGCTGGGATCTCCACAAATCCCGCTTCGCACAAGGGGTAGAAAAACTGGGTGATCTGATAGGCTTTGGGCAGGTCGGGATAAAAGAAATTTTTCCGGTCGAAGCTGCTGATCGGGTTCACCCGGCAGTTCAGGGCAAAGCCCGCCAGCGCGGCCAGCTCCATGGCCCGGCGGTTCAGCACGGGCAGCGTGCCCGGCAGCCCCATGCACACCGGGCAGACCAGCGTGTTGGGCGGTGCTCCGTAGCGGTTTTCGCACCCGCAGAACGCCTTGGTGCGGGTCTTCAGCTCCACATGGGTCTCCAGACCCACCACCAGTTCATAGCGGTTTTCCGTCATGCCCGCGCTCCTTCCTGCCCGGCCGTCAGGCGTTCATAGGGATAAGAACCCTTGGGGAGCGGACATTCCGTTTCATACCGGGCCGCCAGCCGGAACAGCAGGGGCAGCGATTCCCGGCCGCCCATCAGCGTCATGCCCATGGGAAGTCCCTCCCCCGAAAGTCCGCAGGGCAGACTCAGGGCCGGAAGCCCTGCCAGATTGGCGGGCACGCTGTACAGGTCGGACAGATACATCTGGGCGGGGTCGTCCTGCTTTTCGCCGATGGGCCACGCCGTGGTGGCCGTGGTGGGGAACAGCAGCGCGTCCGCGGAGTCCAGCACCCGTTCCAGCTCCTTCTGCAAAAGGGCACGGGCCTGCACGGCACGGTCATAGCTTTCGACCCGATGTTCTTCGGTCAGGCTGTACGCGCCCAGCAAAATGCGTCGCTTTACCTCCATGCCAAAGCCCTCCCGGCGGCTTTCCCGGTACAGCTGGTGGATTTCCTCCGCCGGGGCACGATGGCCGTAGCGAACGCCGTCGTACCGGGCCAGATTGCTGCCAGCTTCTGCGCAGGAAAGCACCAGATAGGCGGACAGTCCCAGCGGCAGCGACGGGAGGGAGACCGTCTCGATCTCCGCGCCCAGTCGCCGAAATGCTTCAGCAGCGGTGCGAACCGCCCGTTCCACGTCCGCGTCCAATCCCTGACCGAAGGCCTCCTGCGGCAGGGCGATCATGACGTTTTCCAAGGGGCGTTCCAGTTCGGAAGTAAAATCAGCCGACAGCGACGGGTCTGATGTCATATCGCGAGGATCGCTCCCCGCCAGCAGGTTCATGACCAATGCCGCGTCCCCGCAGGTCTTGCACAGCGGGCCGATCTGGTCAAAAGAGCTGGCCATTGCCACCAGACCGTAGCGGCTGACGGTCCCATAGGCGGGCTTGATCCCGGCCACGCCGCACAGCGCCGCCGGCTGACGGATGCTGCCGCCCGTGTCGCTGCCCAGCGCCACCGGCGTCATGCCCGCAGCCACGGCGGCGGCGCATCCGCCTGATGACCCGCCCGGCACCCGGCTTGCATCCCACGGATTGCGGGACGGGCCGAAAAAGCTGGTTTCGGTGCTGCTGCCCATGGCGAACTCATCCAGATTCACCCGGCCCAGCAGCGGCATTCCCGCCTCCTGCAGCCGCCGCACCGCCGTGGCGGTATAGGGCGAGCGGTAGTTTTCCAGCATCCGACTGGCGCAGGTGCAAAGTCTGCCCTCCACGCACAGATTATCCTTCACGGCAAAAGGAACGCCGTCCAGCCGGGACAGGGGCTTTCCCTCCCGGCGGCGGCGGTCGGACGCCCGGGCTTCCTCCCGGGCCGTATCCCCGAAAACCTCCAGAAACACGTTCAGTGTGGAGTTTTGCAGGGCGATATTTTCCAAATAAGCGTCTGTAACGGCTTCAGACGAAAAACTCCCGTTTTCCAGCCCGCGCGCCAATTCCGAAACAGTCAGCGCGCACAGGGCGAGGGAGCGGCGGTTCCCTTCCATGAGCAAACAGTCTCCTTTGATCTTATGCCAGCGTGTGCGGCACGGTAATCAGCCCGTCTTCGGCGGCAGGGGCGTTAGCCAGCGCCTGATCCCGGTCAAGGCTGGCGGACGGCTCGTCAGCCCGAAGCGCGGCGCAACCTGTCTCCCGGCGGAACTCTGTCCCGGCGTTCTTTCCCGTAAGGGGCGGCAGCGCCGCCGAGCGCAGCACCGAGGGCCATTGCCGCCGGAGGATTTCTTCCTCCTCCGGGGTCATTGCCAGCATTCCCGCATCGTCCAGCAGACGACTCCATTCCGATTTCATAGATAGCGCTCCTGTTCTGGTTCCATCCTGATTTTGACAACAGCATTGAAGCCCGCAGCGCGCTGAAAGTGTGGAGCGGGCCGCTAAAAGGGTGCGCAGCACCGAGGGTTGAGGACACCGCGCAAGCGGTACCGCAAACCCGAAGCCCGCAACCAAGGGAGGCCGAAGGCCGACTAGCGCCAGAAATGGCTGAAAGCCATGAAGCGCGTAGCCAAGCACAAGCATAGCGCAGGGCTTGGCCGCCGTACGCAGGGGAGCGGGCCGCTAAAAAGAAGACCCGGGGCTTTCATTCATCCCGGTCCGTCCGGCACTACTATACCATGTTTGCGCCGGCAATTCAACCGGCGGCCTGCCGCAGTACGGAAGGCCGCCTGCGGGTTCAGTTTACACCATTTTCGTTGCGAAGCCACGAAAGCACGTGTTCTGCCGAGCGGCGCAGCGCTTCCAACTGATTCGCAGCGCCGAAGTGTTCCACCGAGAAAGAACCCTTGTAGCCTCCCTGAATCAGGGTACGGGTCAGTTCGTCCAGTCCCAGCCAGCCCTCGCCTACGGGACAGGGATACATCCGCGTCCCGGACAGATCCGCCAGCCAGTTGTCATCCTTGGGATTAGCGAAGGCCGCATCCCGGCTGCGATCCTTCAAATGAACGTGACACACCCACGGCCCCAGCAGGTGCAGACCGTCCATGGCGTCTTCCATAGAATAGGCAAAATTGCCCGTATCGAAAGTAAAGCCCAATCCTTCCACATTCTGCAGAAAGAACCACAGTCCCATGGACGTGGAGCAGGGCGAAGCGGCGTTATCATAGTCCTCGATTGTGACCGTCACGCCGCAGCTCCGGGCAATCTCCACCATGCGGCAAAGCTCCTCCGCCATCCGGCGGCGGATCGCTGCCGGGTCGTCGCCCTTTCGAACGAATCCGGGGACGCACAGCACCTTTTTCGCCCCGAAGGATACTGCCCGTTCCAGATGCCGCCGAATCTGCCGCTCGTTTTCCTCCCGCGGGGCATAGCCGAAATCGTAGTTTTCATAGACGGACGCGACCTTCAGACCGCAGTCGTCAAACCACTGCCGGCGTTCCTCCGTCAGTTGGCGGCAGTCGCACTCCAATCCGCCGTAGCCCATGGCCTTGACCTGCCGCAGCGCCTCCGGCTCGGTCAGGTCCCGCTGGGCGCAGGCTTCCAGTATATGAGCGTGAAAAGCGTTCAGTTGAGCCATAACAAAAGTTTCCTCCTTATGATTTGTGTTTTATGGGTATTTCTCCCGCGTTCAAAAGCCGTTCCTCGCTGCTTTTTCCTGCAAAAGCACTGATTCAACGGCATTATAGCATTTTTTCGACCGAATGCCTATGATTTTGCCTGCAGGGCGACGTCATTGGTCTGGTTGACGGCAACGGCGCCAAAATGGTATCTTATAATTGCGATGCTTGGGGTAAGATGATCAGCAAGACTGGCACCTTGGCAACTACATTGGGCACGCTGCAGCCCTTCAGGTATCGCGGGTGTATCTTTGACGAAGAAACCGGTCTGTACTATCTGCGTAGCAGGTACTACAATCCGAATCTGTGCCGTTTCATCAATGCGGACGATGGAGAGGCATATGTTGATGCTATCGCTACTGAACAGTGTGCTGAACCAGTTAAGGCTTACAACTTCGAAGTTGAAGATTTTCACACTTATTTTGTTGGGACGTGTTGCATTTTGGTTCACAATATGTGTGCCAAAGTATCGAATCACGGCAACTCTCTCAATATTACAAAACCAGCTAAAGGATATATCTTGAAAGAACGTGGAACCGGAAAGATCATGAAATTCGGCGAAACCACTCTCGGTAAAAGACGATATACTGTAAAATTTCTCGATGCCAACAAGGTGGATATGGTATTCGTAAAATCTGGGACAAACCGAGCAATGCACACTTGGCAGCATGATATGATTGTCAATTACGCTAAGAGACACGGGGTTAGGCCTCCCATGAATCATAACTGGTATTAAGGAGGAGAACAATGTGGCCGGAATAGTCTTTTCTACAGAATCATGGCATCCAGCAGCAGAGCGTATTTCTGAATGTTTCGCATATTTTGATGCAAGGATGAAGGTCATTGATCTGTCTAAATACTGCGATGCTTTGGATACCATTGGTATTATTCCTTTTTCTGGACCCAATAAGCATATGTCTGATTGGAAAGAGCGAAAATATGTAAGTTGGTCAAGGAGAGAGGCCGACATTCGCTTAAGAATCGATTTTGATACATTCGTTAAATCATCTCGAGAGACACAGAGAGATATTGTTAAAGAAATCATTATCAAGTCGCTTGAGATCATTAAGCATAAGTGCGATGCAAAGAAACTGAGATTTGATCTTGACGATATGCTATACGATATGTTCCCTGACGAATAATGAATAGTCCTGTACATCATTTCTATTGATGTATCCTAGGCGGAGCTTCTTTCGAAGCTCCGCCTCAGCCTGTCGAAAAACCCCAAGTTGGCCGCCCGCGCCCGCAAACAGCGCTACGCTGGTTTGCGGGGAAAGTGCTGCGGCACAAGGGTTAGGGGCTCCGCCCCTATAACCCCGGCAGGAGGCAGTGCCTCCTGCACCTCCACTTTTTTAACACTCTGTGGCGGAGTCTCTACGAAGACTCCGCCTTTTCTATGCCCCAAAACAAGAAAGGACGTGACAAAATGATCACTTGCATTTTCGGTACCGTCACTGGCGGCCGCCTCAACCTCCGGGCATCTGCGGACTCTTCCGCTTCTATCCTCTCGAGCATCCCCAATGAGAACTTGCTCGTCATTACATTCATACGCCTACCCGTACAACCTGCAGGGCGACGTCATTGGCTGACCGAATGCCTATGTTTTTGTCTCATTTTGCTATTCAGCCGCAGCCGTGTTATAATGCATGGGGAGAGTGGATTGAAATATCCTTTCCGAGATTCCTTTCCGACAAAAGGAGGAGCTTTCGATGGAAAAACTGGAACCCTGCGCCCCTTGCTGGTGCGGCAGCGGAAAAGCATATAAGGATTGCCATTGCGCCTTTGACGAAAAATACGAATCCCTGCGCCATCCCGGCGTTCACCTGCCGCCCCGGCGGCTGATCAAAAACGAAGCCCAGATCGAGAAGATCCGCCGCAGCGCCAAGGTGAACATCGCCGTGTTGGACTATGTAGCGGAGCACATCCGCCCCGGCGTTTCCACTGAGGAGATCGACCGCTGGGTCTATGAGCAGACCGCGCAGGCCGGGGCCATCCCCGCGCCGCTGAACTACGAGGGCTTCCCCAAGAGCGTCTGCACCTCCATCAACGAGCAGGTCTGCCACGGCATTCCTTCCCCGGAGGACATTCTCTGCGAGGGCGACATCGTCAATGTGGACTGCTCCACCATTCTGGACGGCTATTATTCCGACTCCTCCCGGATGTTCATCATCGGGGAGACCACGCCGGAAAAGCAGAAGCTGGTGGAAGTCACCCGCCAGTGTGTTCAGGCCGGACTGGAAGAAGTAAAGCCCTGGGAGCCCATCGGCAACGTGGGCGAAGCGGTGCACAGCCTGGCCCGGAAGAACGGCTATACCGTCGTCCGGGAAGTGGGCGGCCACGGCGTGGGCGTGGAGTTCCACGAGGATCCCTTCGTCAGCTATGTCACTCGCCGGGGCACGGGCATGATCATGGCCCCGGGCATGATCTTCACCATCGAGCCCATGGTCAACATGGGCACCAACCGCATCTACATCGACGCGGACAACGACTGGACCATCTACACCCAGGACGGCAAGCCGTCGGCCCAGTGGGAAATCCAGGTGCTGGTGACGGAAACGGGCCACGAAGTGCTGGCCTGGTAAGCCTTTCCCCGCCTTATCATCCGTTTCAAAAGAAGCGATCCTGTTTTTTCATTTTCTGCCAACGAATCACGAAACGAGGAATACGCACATGAAAAAAGTGCTCATCATCGGCGCGGGCCCCGCAGGGCTGACCGCCGCCTACGAGCTTCTGAAAACCGGCGAATACGATGTGACCGTACTGGAACGCAGTCAGGAGATCGGCGGCATTTCCAAAACCGTCCGCTACCGGGACAATCGGATGGACATCGGCGGGCACCGCTTTTTCAGCAAGGACGAGCGGGTGATGCAGTGGTGGGCGGACATGATGCCCATGCAGGGCGCACCCGCCATGGACGACCGTCTTCTGAACCGGCAGGTGCCCCTGACCCCCGGCGGTCCCGACCCGGAAAAGGAAGACCGGGTCATGCTCACCCGCAACCGGGTCAGCCGCATCTATTATCAGCATCACTTCTTTGACTATCCCATCAGCCTCAAGTGGGAAACGCTGAAGACCATGGGCTTTGCCACCACCATGCAGGTGGGCTTCAGCTATCTGGCGGCCTGTATCCACAAGCGGCCCAATGACAATCTGGAAAATTTCTACATCAATTCCTTCGGCAAGAAGCTATACTCCATGTTCTTTGAGGGTTACACCGAGAAGCTTTGGGGCCGTCATCCCCGGGAGATCGACGCCAGCTGGGGCAAGCAGCGCACCAAGGAACTGAGCATCATGGGTATTCTCAAGGACATGCTTTCCAAGGTGTTCATGTCCAAGGAACGCCGCCAGCAGCAGGTGCAGACCTCCCTCATCGAGGAGTTCCGCTATCCCAAGTTTGGCCCGGGCCAGCTTTGGGAGACCACCGCGCAGGAGATCGAAAAGCTGGGCGGCAGGGTTCTTAAGGGCTGCGAGGTTCTGGGGGCGCGGACGGAAAACGGCAGGGTGGTCAGCCTGCGCGTCCGGGACGGTCAGGGCGAGCGGGACATGGAGGGCGACGTTTTCTTCAGCTCCATGCCCCTCAAGGATCTGGTTGCAGGCATGAACGACGTGCCTGCCGACGTGCAGGAGATCGCCGCCGGTCTGCCCTACCGGGACTTCGTCACCGTGGGCCTGTTGGTGGATCGTCTGAATCTGAAAAACGAGACGAAGCTGAAAACGCTGGGGAACATCGTGCCCGACTGCTGGATCTACGTACAGGACGCGGATGTGAAGCTGGGCCGCATTCAGATCTTCAACAACTGGTCGCCCTATCTGGTGAAGGACCCGGAGCACACGGTCTGGATCGGGCTGGAGTACTTCTGCAACGAAGGCGACCCGTTCTGGTCGGCCTCGGAGGAAGAGACCGTTCATCAGGCGGTCAGCGAGCTGATCCGCATGGGGGTCTTGGAGGACGAGACCCACGTTCTGGATTCCCACCGGGAGCAGGTACAGAAGGCCTATCCCGCCTATTTTGACACCTACGACGACATTGGCCGGGTGATCGAGTATCTGGACTCCTTCGACAATCTCTACTGTGTGGGCCGGAACGGGCAGCACCGCTATAACAACATGGATCACTCCATGGCCACGTCCTTTGAGGCGGTTCACGCTCTGGGTGCCGGCATTCGCGACCGTTCCGCCATCTGGAGCGTCAACACCGAGCAATCCTACCACGAGTCAAGGGGCTGAGCCCCTTGACCCACTCACCGCGCCCTGTGGGCGCGGGGCTGCTTGAGGGAAAGCAGCTTGGCTGCGGAGTTACCGCCGCTCGGCGACAGGCCTCGCGGCTCGCCGGTCTGGCAGGGTGAAAACGCTGCATGCTGGATGGCGTGCGGGAAGGATACGATGAACCTTGTATGCCTTCTCCCCAGGGTAAAGTGCCTTGCAAAAAGCGGCTGACCCGTTTGGGTTTTGAAATGATGTTTCCGCCCTCTGGCGGGATGGGAGGTTCCCTTGCTTCGTCTTCTTCCCCGAAACACCCGCCCGCTGACCCCGCAGGCGGCTGCTGCGCTGCTGCCCTACCGGGGCACGGCGGCGCGGCTTTTATACGCCCGCGGCGTGGAAACCGCCGCTGAGGCGGAGGTCTTTCTGCATCCCTCCTTGGATCAGCTGCACGACCCCATGGCGATGCAGGACATGGACAAGGCGGTCGCGCTGCTCCGTCAGGCCCGGGATGAAAAAATTCCCACGGTGGTCTACGGCGATTATGATGTAGACGGCATCTGCGCAGCCTCGCTGATGACGCAGGCCCTTCGCCGGTACGGAATCGCCGCCGCTCCCCACACGCCCCTCCGGGCCGAGGGGTATGGGCTGAACAAGGACGCGGTGCGGAAGCTGGCGGAAAAATACCGGCTGCTGGTCACGGTGGACCTGGGCATTACCAATCACGAGGAAGTCCTGCTGGCCAAAGAGCTGGGCATGAAGGTGATCGTCACCGACCACCACGGTCTGCCCCTGACGGAAAGTCCCGGCGACGCGGTGCTGAACCCGCTGCTGGGCAGCTATCCCTACCGCCGCCTGTGCGGCACGGGCGTGGCGTTCAAGGTGGCGCAGGCCCTTCTGGGGCTGGAAGCCTGCCGGGAATATCTGGACTTGGCGGCGCTGGCCACGGTGGCGGACATCGTGCCCCTGACCGGGGAAAACCGGGTGCTGGTCTCGCTGGGGCTGAAAGCCATTCAGGAGGCCCGCCGTCCGGGGATCAAGGCGCTTTTAAGCGTGAGCGCCTGCGGCAGCGGCGTGACCTCGGACACGCTGGGCTTCCAGTTGGGGCCCCGGCTGAATGCTGCCGGGCGGCTGGACGATGCGGGCAAAGGGGTGCGTCTGATGATGACGGCTTCCCCCTCGGAGGCGGAAAGTCTGGCGGCGGAGCTGAACGCCCTCAACGACCGGCGCAAGAGCGCCGAGAGCCGTCTGGTGCGTCAAGCGCAGGAAGCGGCTCTCGATCATAATTTTCTGGAAGAACCGGCCCTGATCGTTTCCGGGGACGAATGGCACGTAGGCGTGATCGGCTTGGCCGCCGGGCGGCTGTGCAATCAGTATCACTGCCCGGTCTGCGTCCTGAGCCGGGAAAACGGGCTTTTGCACGGCAGTCTGCGCAGCGTGCCGGGCATTCACATCCATCGCTGTCTGCAGGCGCTGGACGATATCCTGCTGCGCTACGGCGGCCACGAACAGGCGGCGGGCGTGACCTTATCGGCGGACAAGGAGGATGAGTTCCGCGCCCGCCTGCAAGCGGAGGTACGCAAGGCCGACCCGGCCTGTCTGGTGCCCGCCCAGCTCTACGACGCGGAGATTCGGCTGGACGAATGCACCGATGCCCTCTATGACGAGCTGAACCTGCTGGCCCCCTTTGGCTGCGAAAACCCCGCGCCTCTGCTTCTGTGCCGGAACGCGGCGCTGGAGGAGCGGCGGGCCGTCGGCGCGGAGGGTGCTCATCTGAAGCTCTCCCTGCGGCAGGAAGGAAAACTCCTGCCGGGCATTGCCTTTTCCATGGGCAGCAAGGCCAGCGCACTGCCGGAACGGGTGGACGCGGTCTTCGCGCTGGGAAAGAACACCTTCCGGGGCGTTACTTCCTTACAGGCGGAAGTTCAGGCGCTCCTGCCGGTGCAGGAATCCGTTCGGGAGCAGTTTGCCGCCCCGGACGGCGAGCCGGAGCGGCTGGCTCTGTACAACGCCGTCAAGTCCGGGCTGTGTCTGGCGGCGGCTCAGGAGGGGACGCCCCCGGTGAAGGAAGCCTTCGACACGCTGGACGGGCTGAAAGAAGCCCTGTCCCGGCTGGATCGGGGCATTCTGGCGGTCAGCCGTACCCATGCCTCAGCGCTGGCAGCGCTGCGTCTGGCGGATTGGGACACAGCGGTTTCCGCGCCGTCAGACCCCCGCAGTTTTCACACGCTGCTGACCGCCCCGGCGTTGGAGCTGGTCAGCGGCCATTACGCGCAGGTCTGGCTGCTGGACGGCGAGTTATTCCCCGGCGAGGGGGTGCTCTGGCAGCGCCGTCTGCCGGGAGCCGAGCTTCACGTTCTGCCCCGGAGCCGGGCGCTTTCGGCGCTGGCAGGAACCATTGCCCCGGACGACGAAAGCTGCCGGGGACTATACCGGCTGATTCGGCGGACCCTGTGCCGCAGCGTTGCGGAAGCGGCGCAGCAGTCGGGCCTCACGCCCGTACAGGTGCGCACGGCCTTTACCGCCTTCGGGGAACTTTCACTGGTTCGCTGGACGGAGTCGCCCTTTTTCTACGAGCTGCTTCCCCCCGTGTCCTGCCGTCTGGGCGACAGTCCCACGCTTGGCTCGCTGCGGGAGCTGGCGGTCTCGCTCCCGGTTTCAAATCTTCAAAAGGAGGAAGCCTGATTGAAAGAATCGAAAGAAATAAAAGGAAAATCTTCGGTTTCCCTGCAGGCTTTTCTGCTGCTGCACGGCACGCTGTTGCTTTACGCGGTGGTCACAGTGCTCACCAAGCTGGCCTCGGGCTATCTGAGTCAGGCCAACTGGCCCATGACCCTCCTCTTTCTGTTTTTCAGCGTGGCGGCGCTGGGCGCGTACAGCATCCTGTGGCAGCAGGTTTTAAAACGGATGCCGCTGAACTTTGCCTATTCCAACAAAGGCGTCTGCACCCTGTGGACCTGTCTGTTCGGCATTTTATTCTTTGGCGAAAGCCTGACTTTGGGAAAGGCGGCGGGCATTCTGGTAGTGCTGCTGGGCGTATGGCTGGTGGTGACCGACCATGCTTAAAGGCGTATTGATCTATCTCATTACCCCGCTGGTATCGGCCTTTTCCCAGCTGCTTTTGAAAAAAGCGGCGGACGATCGCAACCTGACCGGCATCCGGTTCTATCTCAACGGCCGGGTCATTCTGGCCTACGGGCTGTTGATGCTCTGCATGGCGCTGAACGTGGTGGCCCAGATGTGGGTAGGGCTGACGCTGGTAGGCGTGCTGGAAGCCCTGAGCTACGTCTACGTCATGCTGCTGTCCCGCCGTTTCCTGAACGAAAAGATCACCCGGCGCAGGCTCATTGGCAATCTGGTCATCGTATTAGGCGTGGCCCTGACCCTGCTGGCGGATTTTCTGAAGTTTTAACTGACCGATTTGAGGAGGAATCACCATGGAAACCCAAACCCCGGAAGTCAAGAAAACGATCTTCTCCGGCATTCAGCCCTCCGGCTCCCTGACCATCGGCAACTACATCGGCGCGCTGCGGAATTTCACCCTTCTGCAGGACGACTACAACTGTATCTACTGCGTGGTGGACATGCACGCCATCACCGTGCGGCAGGATCCCGCTCAGCTGCGCCGCCGCTGTCTGGAAGTGGCCGCCACCTACATCGCCTGCGGTCTGGACCCCAAGAAGAACATCATCTACTGTCAGAGCCATGTCAGCGGCCACGCGGAGCTGGCGTGGATTCTGAACTGCTTCACCTACATGGGCGAGCTTTCCCGCATGACCCAGTACAAGGACAAATGCGCCAAGCACGCGGACAACATCAACGCGGGTCTGTTCGACTATCCCGTGCTGATGGCGGCGGACATTCTGCTTTATCAGGCTGATCTGGTGCCCATCGGAGCCGACCAGAAGCAGCATCTGGAGCTGACTCGGAACATTGCCCAGCGCTTCAACAGCATTTACGGCGACGTTTTCACCGTGCCCGAGGGATACTTCGGCAAAATCGGCAGCCGGATCATGAGCCTGCAGGAGCCCACCCGCAAGATGAGCAAGTCCGACCCGGACGACTGCTACATCGCCATTCTGGACCCCGAGGATGCCATCCGCCGCAAGATCAAGCGGGCCGTCACCGACAGCGACGGCGAAATTCGCTACGATCCCGAAAACAAGCCGGGCGTGAGCAACCTGCTTTCCATCATCGCCGCCATGAGCGGTCAGGAGATCGATTCCGTGGTCAGCGACCTGCAGGGACAGGGCTACGGCGCTTTGAAGAACCGCTGCACCGAGGTCGTGCTGGACACCCTTCTGCCCATTCAGGCCGAGCACGCCCGTTTGATGGCGGACAAGGGCTATCTGCAATCCATTCTGGACGAAAACGCCCAGCGGGCCAACTATCTTGCTCAGAAAACCCTCCGCAAAATTCAGAAAAAAGTCGGCTTCGCCGCCCGGTAGCAGGGGCAGTGCCCCTGCACCCCGGACTGCGCGCCTTGCGCGCAGGGGCGTAGGGAGACATGGGACTTGGCGGGGTTTTACCGCCGCGGCAGGGCTAAAGCCCTGCACCCCGGACTGCGCGCCTTGCGCGCAGGCGCGTAGGGAGACATGGGACTTGGCCGGGTTTTACCGCCGCGGCACGGAGGGTGCCACGGCTCGCCGGTCTGGTATTGCTTTCTTGTTTGTTGGCCGAAGTCGGCCGCCGCTCGGCGACAGGCCTCGCGGCTGGCGCAGGAGGCGTCGGTCCCGTTGTTGGCTGGATACTCCGACATTCCATGGCAAAAGACTGGTTCGAAAAAACTTCTTCATCACGCAAACATCCCCCGTCCGCCGGTTTCAGGCGAAAGACGGGGGATGTTATTTCGATTTTCAGCTCAGCCCTTTCCCTGACCGATCAGGTTGATCAGGCCGCCGGCCAGCAGCATATCCCGCTGGCGTTCGGTAACGGACAGGTTCATCGAAATGGTGAAGCCCTTGGTGACGTTCTGCACCGTCACCTTGCCGGTGGCCTCGGCCACCTCCCGGCTCACGTCAGGAAGGGCGATCTCATCGTCCCGGTCGAAACGATCGTAGTCGCTTTCATTCGCAAATTCCAGCGGCAGAATGCCGTTATTGATCAGGTTGGCCCGATGGATACGGGCGAAGCTCTTGGCCAGCACGCCGCGCACGTGCAGGTACAGGGGCACCAGCGCCGCGTGTTCCCGGCTGGAGCCCTGACCGTAGTTATGACCAGCCAGCAGGAATCCGCCGCCCGCCGCCTTGGCACGGGCCGGGAAGGTCGCGTCCACCGGGGTCAGGCAATGTTCGCTGAGCTTGGGAATATTGCTGCGGAAGGGCAGCAGGTCGCTGCCGCTGGGCATGATATGGTCGGTGGTGATATTATCCTCCATTTTCAGCAGCACCGGGCCGGACAGGCTGTCCGCCAGCGCGTCTGCCTTGGGGAAGGGCTGGATATTGGGGCCGCGGACGACCTCCACGGAAGCGGCTTCTTCCGGCGAAGCCGGGGGAAGAATCATATTGTCATGCACCGCAAAATGCTCCGGCATTTCCACCGTCAGGTCGGCATCCGTCTCACGGGGATCGGTTAGCACGCCGGTCAGGGCGGTGACGGCGGCGGTCTCGCAGCTGGTGAGGTAAATGCCTGCACTCTTCGTCCCGCTGCGGCCGAAGAAGTTGCGGTTATTGGTGCGCACGCTGACGCCGTTGGTCTTGGGACTCTGACCCATGCCGATGCAGAAGCCGCAGGCGGTCTCGCAGATGCGCGCGCCTGCTTCGATCATATCGTGCAGCGCGCCGTTCTGGCTGAGCATACTCAGCACCTGACGGCTGCCGGGGGCGATGACCAGCGACACATCAGGATTCACGGTTTTGCCCTTGAGGATGGCCGCCACGCGCATCATATCCTGATAGCTGGAATTGGTGCAGGAGCCGATACAGACCTGATCCACCTTGATGGGGCCCGCCTCCCGGACGGTTTTCACATTGTCGGGCATATGGGGCAAAGCGACCATGGGTTCCAGCTTGGACAGGTCGATGTCCACTTCTTCATCATATTCCGCGTCAGGGTCGGCAAACAGGGGCTGATAGTCTTCCTCGCGCTCCTGCGCCTTCAGGAAGCGGCGGGCCGCTTCGTCGCTGGGGAACACGGAGGTCGTTGCGCCCAGTTCCGCGCCCATATTGGCAATGGTGGCGCGTTCGGGAATCGTCAGGCTTTCCACGCCCTCGCCGGTGTATTCCATCACCTTGCCCACGCCGCCCTTGACGGTCAGGCGGCGCAGCAGCTCCAAAATCACGTCCTTTGCGGCCACCCCCCGGGGCAATTTCCCGGTCAGGTGAACATTGACCACCTTGGGGCAGTTCAGGTAATATGCGCCGCCGCCCATAGCCACGGCCACGTCCAGTCCGCCCGCGCCAATGGCCAGCATTCCCAGCGCGCCGCCTGTGGGGGTATGGCTATCGCTGCCCAGCAGCGTCCGGCCCGGCTTGCCCACCCGTTCCAGCTGCACCTGATGACAGATACCGTTGCCGGGCTTACTCAAATAGATACCGTGCTTTTTCGCCACGGTGGTAATATACTGATGGTCGTCGGCGTTTTCGAAGCCCGTCTGCAGGGTATTATGGTCGATATACGCCATGCTGCGTTCCGTTTTCACCCGATCCACGCCCATAGCCTCCAGCTGCAGGTAGGCCATGGTTCCCGTAGAGTCCTGCGTCAGGGTCTGATCGATTCGAATAGCGATTTCCTCGCCCGGCACCAGCTCGCCTTTGAGCAGGTGATTTTTTAGAATTTTCTGTGTCAGATTCATTGAAACCTTTCCTCCAAAAAAATCCCCGGCGTCCCGGGTATTTACTCTCCCAGTATACCGTTCTTGCATCCTGTATGCAATCAAAAACCAAAGAAAAAACAAGGGGCAGTAGCAGGGGCAGTGCCCCTGCACCCCGGACTGCGCGCTTTATGCGCAGGGCGCTTGAGGGAAAGCAAATTGGCCGCGGAATTACCGCCGCTCGGCAACGGGCCTCGCGGCTCGCGGGTTTGACAGGGCTTCATGAGGGCTGGTCGAAATAGACGGCCGCTCGGCAACAGGCCTCGCGGCTCGCGGGTTTGACAGGGCTTCATGAGAGCTGGTCGAAACAGACGGCCGCTCGGCAGGCTTAAAGTCCTGTATCCCGGACTGCGCGCTTTATGCGCAGGGCGCTCGAGGGAAAGCTAATTGGCTGCGGAGTTACCGCCGCTCGGCAACGGGCCTCGCAGCTCGCGGGTTTGACAGGGCTTCATGAGAGCTGGTCGAAATAGACGGCCGCTCGGCAGGCTTAAAGTCCTGCACCCAGGACTGCGCGCTATGCGCGCAGGACGCTTGAGGGAAAGCAAATTGGCCGCGGAATTACCGCCGCTCGGCAACGGGCCTC
>ERZ824488.2176-NODE-2176-length-18353-cov-3.668324_pt1 | contig 18353 bp, 18 predicted proteins | sample MGYA00519936_ERZ824488 | MGnify/ENA primary metagenome ERZ824488 (study PRJEB31778, sample SAMEA3449153) | human gut metagenome | biome: human gut; feature: human-associated habitat; material: faeces | place: United Kingdom | collected 2010/2012 ... | reverse complement strand
CATGACGAGCGATGCGGCGTCGCTGTGGGCAAGCTCGAGCTGCTCGGCAACGTAGCGAGAGGAGCGCGCCACTACTCGTCCACCTTGAGAATCGCCATGAAGGCCTCCTGCGGCACGTCGACCGAACCGATGGCCTTCATGCGCTTCTTGCCTTCCTTCTGCTTCTCGAGCAGCTTGCGCTTGCGGGAGATGTCACCGCCGTAGCACTTGGCGAGCACGTCCTTGCGCATGGCCTTGACCGTGGAGCGCGCGATAATCTTGTTGCCGATGGCACCCTGGATGGGCACCTCGAAGAGCTGCTGGGGGATGATCTCCTTCAGCTTGTCGCACAGGCCGCGGGCCAGCGAGTATGCCTTGTCCTTGTGGACGATGAACGAGAGCGCGTCCACCTCGTCGCCGGCAAGCAGGATGTCCAGCTTCACGAGCTCGGAGGCGCGGTACTCGTTGAACTCGTAGTCGAGGGAGGCGTATCCCTTGGTGCGGCTCTTGAGCTGGTCGAAGAAGTCGAGGATGAGCTCGGCCAGCGGGATGTCGAAGTGCATCTCCACGGACTTCTCCGTGAGGTAGACCATGTCCTGGGTGATGCCGCGGTGCTCGATGGCAAGCTGCATGACGGCGCCCGTGTACTCAGGCGGAACGATGATCTTGGCCTTGAGGTAGGGCTCCTCGATGTGGTCGATGCGCGTGACGTCCGGCAGGTCCTGGGGGCTCCTGACCTCCATCATGGTGCCGGCGGTCGTGTAGACGTGGTAGTCCACCGAGGGGCTCGTGGCAATGAGCGAGAGGTTGAACTCGCGCTCGAGTCGCTCCTTGACGACCTCCATGTGGAGAAGCCCGAGGAAGCCCACGCGGAAGCCAAAGCCCAGGGCCACGGAGGTCTCGGGCTCCCAGGTGAGGGACGGGTCGTTGACGTGGAGCTTGTCCAGGGCGTCGCGGAGGTTCTCGTAGTCCTTGTTGTCCACGGGGAAGAGGCCCGTGAAGACCATGGGCTTGGCCTCGCGATAGCCCGGCAGGGGCTCTGCGCAGGGGCGCTCGGCCAGGGTGAGGGTATCTCCCACGCGCACCGCGTCGGGGTCCTTGAGGCCCGTGACCACGTAGCCGACCTCGCCCACGCCCAGCTCGTCGACGGGCTGCTCGGCGGGGCGCTTGACGCCCACGCCGTCAACAAGGAAGTCGATGCCAGATTGCATCATGAGCAGCGTCTGGCCCTTGCAGATGGAGCCGTCAAAGACGCGCACCGTGGCGACGACGCCTCGGTATTCGTCAAAGTAGGAGTCCAGGATGAGGGCCTTGAGCGGCGCGTCCGCGTCACCCTTGGGGGGCGAGACCAGGAAGACGATGGCCTCCAGGAGGTCGTGGATGCCCTCGCCCGTCTTGCCGGAGACGCACACGGCATCGTCTGCCGGGATGGCAAGGTCCTCCTCGATCTCCTCCTTGACCTCGTCGGGGTGGGCGCTCGGAAGGTCGATCTTGTTGATGGCCGGAACGATGTCCAGGTTGGCATTCATGGCCAGGTTGGCATTGGAGACCGTCTGGGCCTCCACGCCCTGGGTGGCGTCCACGACAAGGACCGCGCCCTCGCACGCGGCCAAGGACCTCGAGACCTCGTAGGTGAAGTCGACGTGTCCCGGGGTGTCGATGAGGTTGAACTGGTAGGTCTGCCCATCATCGGCGTCATACATCACCCTCACGGCGTTCGACTTGATCGTGATGCCGCGCTCGCGCTCGATGTCCATGGTGTCCAGGAGCTGGGACTCCATGTCCCTCTCCTGCACCGTATGGGTGAGCTCGAGGATGCGGTCAGAGATGGTCGACTTGCCGTGGTCGATGTGCGCAACGATCGAGAAGTTGCGGATATGTGAGGTATCGTTAGTAGACATAAGGTGAATGATAGCGAACTCCGAGTCTTCATGCTATACTCGCGAAGTTGACCTCGCCGTGTCTCAGCACAGAGGCCTCAGATATTAGAAACCGAAAGGAACTGCACGTGGCTAACATCAAGTCTCAGAAGAAGCGCATCATCACCGCTGAGAAGGCGCGTCAGCGCAACAAGGCTGTCCGCTCCGAGCTCAAGACCGCCATCAAGGCCGTCCGCGCCGCCGTTGAGGCCAATGACGTCGAGGCCGCTCAGGCCGCTGCCAACAAGGCTGGCCGTCTGCTCGACAAGGCTGCCTCCAAGGGCATCATCCACAAGAACCAGGCTGCCCAGCGCAAGTCCGGCGCCCAGAAGCTCGTCAACTCCATCAAGTAGCTTCTGACACAAAGTGGCTTCTTGGGGCCCCGACCTCGGTCGGGGCCCTTTTTATGCCCAAACGGTTTGCCCAGACGGTTTGTGTCCTGGCGAGAAGCCCGGCCAGACTGACGACGCGGGCATCCGCCAAAGCCGTGCCTAGCGGACGCCGCAGATGTGCGCCACGAGGACGGCCATGGTGGCGTCGGCGTCCGCACCGGTCTTGAGGGCGCGGTCGGCACGTGCACACTCCACCAGAAGGCCCTCGAGCTCCCCCTCCGCAAAGCGACCGGCGTTCCTGGCATGGCCGCGCACCTGCCAGTCAGCCTTGCCCAACGCCGCCGCGATGCCGCGGGCGTCTCCCCGCGCCATGAGGGCCCTTGCGCAGATGAGCTCGCGGATGCGACCCGTCACCAGGCTCAGGAGGCCGATGGCGGAGTTGGCGCGCAGCAGGGCTAGAAGCTCGAAGGAGCGGCGTGCGTCCCTCTCCGCAATGCGGTCGAGAAACTCCCAGGGCTTGACCTCGGCCGTCCTGACGACGTTCTTCTCGACGAAGGCGCGGGTGAGCTGCCCCTGCCCGCCCAGGAGCGCCGAGAGAGCAAAGAGCTGGTTGTCGAGCATCGTGGTTGACTCGCCGACGCGGCTCACGAGCTCGGACGCGGCGTCGGCGTCAATCCCGACGCCATGGGCCGCCGCGAGCTTCTGCACGTAGGGCGTGAGGTCACGCCGCTTGGGGGCACCGCACTCGATGACGGACCGGGGACCGACCTTTGCCACTGCCTTGTAGAGGCGCGTCGACTTGGCGAGGGTCTCCGCCACAAGCAGAAGCGTGCAGCTCTCGTTTGGGGCCTTGAGGTACTCGATGATGGCCTCCGAGACGGGCTTTGGGAGCTTTCCGGCGTTCTCGATGATGACGACGCGGAGGTCTGCCCCCATAGGCAGCGTGTTGAGGGACGAGAGCACCCCCACGGGTTCCATGTCCGCAGAGGCGACAAGCTCCTCGAGGTTGAAGTCGGCAAAGGGGCCCTCCACGTGGGCACGCAGCCTCGTCACCGTCTGCTTCCTCTTGAGCTCGTCCGGACCAACCACCAGATAGGCCGGAAGAAGCCTTGTCGCACCCGCCATGCCCGCTCCCTTCGCTTGGAATACCCAACTTTGCCACAAACGACGCATCCGCGCACGCCGGGTCAGGCGGCCGCGCGGGCGGTGGTGACGCGAGGCCCCAACTCCCCTGGCTCCACGGTCACGTCACCGACGTCCATCGTGCAGAGGAAGGCGGACCCGGCCTTCTCCAGGACGTCCACGCACTCCTGCCGAGGGTGCCCGTACCGGTTGTTGGCGCCCGCGCTCGCAATGGAGACCTCGGGGCTTAGGGCTCTGGCCTCGGCCTTGCCAAGAGAGACGGCGGACCCGTGATGCCCGACCTTGAGAAAGTCGACGTCCCCAACGTCCCCAACGTCCCCGCGTCCCAGCTCGGCCGCAAGCTCGTCCTTCTCGCCGTCGCCGGTGAGGAGGCCGGAGAGGGTGCGCGGGCCGTCCTCGAACGAGAGGGTCAGTTGCACCGAGTCGGCATTCTGGGACCCGTCCGAGGAGCCGAGCGGAGAGACCACCCTGAGCGAGAAGCGCCCGACACGCAGGACGTCGCCGTGGGACACCTCGGACACGGAGCCCGGGGCAAGCGCCGAGAGCTCGCATTTGACCTCGTCGGTCAGGGAGCCGGAGACGCCCTGCCCGAACAGGACCTCTCCCCCGGAAAGTACGGGACCAAGCGTGGAGAGGCCTCCGTAGTGGTCGTCGTGAAGGTGCGTGACCAGGACGGCGTCGAGGTGGAGCACGCCGTTTCTTGCAAGGGCCGCCCCCACGGCATCGCCGGGCCCCGCGTCCACCAGGATCGCGCTGCCCCCGTCCTGCACCAGGATGGCGTCACCCTGCCCCACGTCAAGGACGCAGACGCGCGGCGGCGCAAGCCAGCGCAGGCGGAGGAGCACGACCCCCGCCAGGGCAAGCGCAACGAGCGTCCCGCCCGCAAGCAGGCGGCCGCTGGGCCTGGGCCACGCAACGAGAAGGACCGCAGACAGAAGAACGGTGACCAGGAGGGCCAGTCCAAGGTTCACCGACACGGGGACGCTCGCAAGGCCCAGAGAAGAGAGCCAGCAGACCCCTGCGAGGAGGGGCTGGGCCACCACCCCGGCAAGGCGCGCAAGGCCATCGGCCGCAACGGGGGCCGGGCTTGCGACCCCCGCGGCCAGCCCCAGGGGCATGAGGATACCCAGGACGGGAGCGGCGAGAAGGTTTGTCAGCGGTGCCACCAGCGAGACGCTCCCAAATGACGAGGCGCCAATCGCGAACGTGGACGCCTGGCAGACCACGCATGCGGCCAGGGCATCCAGTGCGCCGCGGCCGACACGCCCGAGCCTTCCAAACGCCTGCCCAAGAGGCCGCGGCACGCCCCGACCGGCAGCCCCGGCGCCCATGGAGCCCAGCGCCAAAGCGGCCTCGCTCAGGGCAAACCGCGCGTATGGGCAGAAGAGCCCGATGCCAACGACGCTCGAGAGCGAGAGGAGAAAGCCCAGCTGTCCCGAGAGGCTGGGGTCAAGGAGTGCCATGCCCAGCCCGACCAGGCTTGCCGAAGAAAGCTGGTGCCCCCTCCTGCCGGAAAGGGCGACCGCCTGGGAGACGCACGCCATGGCCCAGGCCCTAACGGCCGAGACGGGCAGGCCGCAGAACAGCACGAACCCACCCGTCACAAGGATCGACGCCACGCAGCGCAGCCGGACCCCAAGGCAAAGCCCCTCGAGAACGGCGGATACGCACGAGGCGACGAGCGCCAGGTGGGAGCCGGACACGGCCGCCAGATGCGATATCCCCGCCCGCGAGAACTCCTCGGAGAGGCCTCGCGCCCTCATGGGCGGCGCATACCCGCACACGCAGGCGGCCAGAAGCGCCCCAGAGTCAGACTCCCCGGGCCGCAGCACGTCAAGGGCGGCCCACCTGACGCGCCTGGCCAGAAGTGCCAGCCCCTCCGGCTCGTCACGCTCGGTCGCGAGCACCACCCGAACGGACCCGGACAGGCCCTGCGCGGCCGAGCTTCTGCCCCACTCGTCGTCAGCGTTGGGCAAGAACCTCCCGACGCAGCGTATCCGGTCTCCCATGAGCAGCTCGTCCGGGGAGGTGAGCCAGACGTAGCCAGAGCACGCCTCGCCTTCCGCACGCGCGCGGCCCCGCCAGGCGCCCGTCGTAGTGGGCGACATATCGCCGACGAGCTCGAACCTCCACCCTGAGACGGAAGACGACGCAAGCGCCTCCGAGACGCGCGCCACCGACGCCCGGCAGGACAGGCCCGCGAGGGCCGCCGCCACGCACGCCGCCCCAAGCACAGGCGCGAGCGCGCGCAGTCCGCCCTCGCCCCTCCGTGCCGACGGGAAAGCGGCCCGCGCGAGCAGCCCCGCGAGGAGAAGGACGATGCCAGACGCCAATGGACCCCAGGTCACGACCTCCGTCATGGTCAGGCGCTCCACCGCGAGAACGACCAGCAGCGCAAGCGGGACCGCGGGACGGCTGGGAAACTCCCTGCGAACGCACCCCTCAGACACAGATCTGCCCCTTGAGCTTGTCGAACTTCTTCTGCCCTATGCCAGAGACTCGCATGAGGTCCTCGACCGACGAGAAGGGCCCGTGGGCCTCGCGGTCCTCCACGATGGCACGCGCCGTAGCCTCGCCGACGCCCGAGAGCGCCTGGAGCTGGTCTGCCGTGGCAAGGTTGATGTTCACGAGCGAGCCCGCGTCCGTCTGCGAGGCGGCACCTCCCCCTGGCGCAGCGGCGGCCGCGCCCTCCTCCGCCCGCGCCGGTACGAGCACCTTCTGTCCGTCGGAAAGCCCCGCCGCAAGGTTCATCTGGCTCGTGTCGGCCTCGGGCAGAAGGCCTCCCGCCGCCTCCACGGCGTCGTTCACGCGCAGGTCAGGACCCGCGAGCTCGTAGACCCCCGGCGAGGCCACGCAACCGTCAACGTGAACGACGAGGAGGGGAGCCTCCGTCTCGGCGGCCTCGCTTCCCTCCGAGGCGTCCGCCTCCTGGCCAGCCGCCGCCTCCCCGCCGTCGGAGCGCTCTATGGTCACCCCGCTGCCCCGTCCGAGCGTCAGAAGCACTCCCGCAAGGCAGATGACGACCAGAGCCGCCATCAGCGCCGGGACCCTACCCGCCAGAAGCCTTCTTGCAAGGCCTCCCTTTGCAGCCCTCTGCATGCGACCACCCCCTGGCACAACTCTGGGGCAAGGTCGGCGGCAGGGAGGCCCCGGTCGGCAAAGTCCCCTTTCGGCAGGCTTTCCGCAAGCTGACGGCATGCTTGCGGACAGACGCGTTTCCGCATGAATTCAAGGTCGAAATCAACTGGTACATACCAGAAAGTCATCACAGATTCGCCCGCAGCGAACGCCGCTCGCAGGCTCAACCGCACCTCTCGCCGAGCAACGCCAAAGCCCCATGCGCCAGAGGTGCAAGCGACACCAAAAAAAGCCCCTTCCCAAAGGGAAGGGGCCATTCAACACAACGGGTGCCAGGGCTACTCGCCCTCGGGCCTTTCCACGTCCGAGGGCTCCGGCTCGATGGGAGCCAGCTCCGAGTGGTAGGCGCGAAGCCTGCCCTTGGGAGCGTGGTAGCTGGGGCACTGCGAGTAGTCGCGGTACTCCATGTGCTCCACGAGCTCCGCAACCATGGCCTCGTGGTCAAAGCTCTCCCAGGCCTCGTGGATGTCACGCATGCGGGCGTGAGTCTCCGGGCGGCGCGGCATGAAGAGCGTGCAGCAGTCCGGGGCCGTCTGGCTGGAGATCTCGTACGTGCCGATCTGCTGCGAGCGACGGATGATCTCCTGCTTGTCAGAGCCGATGAGCGGGCGAAGGACGGGCATGGTGACGGCCTCGTTGACGGCGGTGATGTTCTCCAGCGTCTGGGAGGCAACCTGTCCCAGGGACTCGCCGGTCACGATCGCCTTGGCGCCCTCGAGCTGCGCGATGCGCTCGGCCACCTGGAACATGACGCGACGGTACATGAGGATGCGCAGGCTCTGCGGCACCGCAAGGGAAATCTCGCGCTGCCTGTCGCCAAAGGGCACCACGTAGAGGCGCCCGACGACGCCAGAGGGCGCCAGGGCGTCAACGATGTCCTGGCAGAGCCACTCGCTCGTGTCGGAGGTCTGCGGACGCCCCGAGAAGTGCACCGGGATGCACGTGGCGCCGCGACGGCCGACCATCCAGGTGGCGACCGGCGAGTCGAAGCCGCTGGAGAGCAGCGTCACGACCTTGCCGGCAGTGCCCACGGGAAGGCCACCCACGCCCGGCGCGGAGGCCGCGTAGACGTAAGTGGAACCCTGGACCACGTGGACGACCACGGTGACGTCTGGGTTGTGCACGTCGACCTTCTTCTGGGGGAAGTTCTCGCACAAAAGCGAGCCCACGAGCTGGTTCATCTCCAGCGTGTGGACCGGGTAGGTGGTGGAGGAGCGCCTGGCGTGCACCTTGAAGGTGGAGAAGTCCCCCGCCTCGGAGAGCGCCTGGACGGCGGCCGCCTTGTACTCGTCCTCGTCAAGCCCGCACTTATAGGCAAGGCTCACGCGAGCGACGCCGGGCACCTGGCGGATGGCCGCGGCCATGGCGTCGGTGGCGCGGTGGTCGGCCGCCTCCACGACGATGTAGCCGGAGATGCGACCGATGTTGGCCACGTCGAACGACTTGAGCGCACGGTGAAGGTTGGTCACGAGCTGGTTCTCAAAGGTCGCGCGGTTCTTGCCCTTGAGGCCGATCTCGTGGTAGTGGACCAGGCAAAGTCTCTGGGTCATGGCTACATCGAGATGGTGTTGGCGCCCTTGATGTCCTCGTCGAAGTCCTCCTTGACGAAGCTCAGGGTGCCATCCTTGATCTCCTCCATGGCAATGGAGACGGTGTCCTTGCCGGAGACCATGGTGGTGATGTCATCGAAGTCCTGGATGGCAGCCACGCGCAGGTGCTGGCCGCGAATCATGTTGTTGATGTCGCAGGCGCGCTTGGAGGCGAGGGAGCACAGCAGGAACGGGTTCTGCTCGGTCTTCTCGAGCAGGCCGTCAATCTGGGGCTTGGTAACAGACATCTTAGAAGGGACCTCCGTCAGTCTCGTACGTATCGATCACATGGGCCAGCTCAGCCACGGCGCGGTCGAGGTCGTCATTGACGATCCGGACGTCGTAGGAGTCCGCGTAGCCCAACTCCTTGGTGGCGTTGGCAAGGCGCATCTGGATGGACGCCTCGTCCTCGGTGCCACGGCCCCGAAGCCTCCTCTCGAGCTCCTCCGCTGAGGGGGGCTCGATGAAGACGAGAACCGCGTCGGGGTGGACGCGGCGGACGTTGATGCCGCCCTGCACGTCGATCTCAAGAACGACGGAGCGACCCTGGTCCATGAGGCGCTGTGCCTCGGCGCGCAGCGTCCCGTAGCGGTGCCCGTGCACGTGGGCCCACTCCAGGAACTCGCCGGCCGCCACGCGGCGGTCGAACTCGTCCTCGGTGAGGAAGTAGTAGGAGGTGCCCTCTACCTCGCCCTCCCTGGGTGCCCTCGTAGTGGCCGAGACCGTCAGGCCCAGGCCCGGCTCCTGCTCGCGCAGACGCGCGACCAGGGTGCCCTTGCCCACACCTGACGGCCCCGAGACCACGAAGAGGCGAGCTCTTCTGGCCAACTTACTTGGAGAGCTGCTCGATGAGCTGCTCGCGCTGACGGGCGCCGAGGCCCTTGACGCGACGGGTGGCGGAGATGCCAAGCTCGTCCATGATCTTGGCGGCCTTGGCCTTGCCATAGCCGGGGAGGGACTCGATGAGCGTGGAGACCTTCATGCGGCAGGCGATGGGGTCATCGGAGTCGAGGACCTCCTCCAGGGTGACCTTGCCGCTCTTGATCTTCTCGCGCAGCTCAGCGCGCTCGTGACGGGCCTGGGCAGCCTTCTCGAGGGCGGCCTTGCGCTGCTCGTCGGTAAGCTGGGGTAGAGCCATGGTTCCTCCAAACATCGAAAACACTTGATTGCCGCTGACCTGCGGAAACACACTTGGTCGGCTTTGCACTGTGTTAGTTTGCCCATTTAGCTGCGGCAATGCAAGCACTATTTTCAAAAACCGCAGCTAAACGGTCTGTTTTGTGCAAAAAGCTGAAGCCCCTAGGCCATGAGCTCCTCGCAGATCGCGTCAAAGGCGGCCACCGGGTCGTCGGCGGCGGTGATGGGGCGGCCGACGACGAGCTTGGAGGAGCCGGCCTCGATGGCGGCCGCGGGCGTGGCGATGCGCTTCTGGTCCCCCACCGCGGAGCCCGCCGGGCGCACGCCCGGGGTGACGATGAGCGCGTCGGGGCCAAGCAGCTCGCGCATCTGGGCGGCCTCCTGCGGGGAGCACACGATGCCGTCGGCGCCAGCGCCATAGGAGAGGCTGGCGAGACGCGCCACCTCCTCGGCGATGGGGGAAGTGACGCCAATCTCTGCCAGGGCGTCCTGGTCCATGCTCGTCAGGACCGAGATGGCGACAAGGCGGCAGCGCTCGCGACCGCACTTCTCGGCGGCCTCCTCGGCACCCTTGCGGGCGGCGGAGACCATGGCGGAGGAGCCCAGGCCGTGGATGGAGATGATGTCGGCTCCCGTCATGGCGGCGGAGCGCACGGCGCCCTGGACCTGGAACGGGATGTCGTGGACCTTGAGGTCCAGGAAGACCCTGAGGCCGCGCTCGCGCATGGCCTCCACGATGGCGGGGCCCTCGGCGTAGAAGAGAGTCATGCCGACCTTGACCCAGGTGGCCTTGCCGGCGAGCATGTCCGCAAGCTCGAAGGCGCGCTCGCGGCTGCAGTCCAGCGCGATGATGACCTTGTCGGAGGCTTGCTCGTACGTCAGCATTCTGCGGCTCCAATCAACTCGTTGATGTCGGATACTCCCTGCTCGGCGGCCCAGGCAGCAAGGCCGTCCACAATCTTTAAGGCCGCGGTCGGGTCGTAGAAGCTCGCGGTGCCCACCGTGACGGAGGTCGCGCCGGCCAAGATCATCTCGGCCGCGTCCTCCCACGTGGCGACGCCGCCCATGCCGTTGATGGGAATCTTCACGGCATTGGCGGCCTCCCACACCATGCGCACGGCGATGGCGTGGATAGCGGGGCCGGAGACGCCGCCGGTGGGCTTGGAGAGCATGCTCTTGCGCGTGCGCACGTTAAGGTGCATGCCGTTGATGGTGTTGATGAGGCACAGGGCGTCTGCGCCCGCCGCCTCGCACGCGCGGGCGATCTCGGGCACGCGCACCGGGGCCATCTTTACCAAGAGGGGCCTGTGAACGCGATCGCGCACCGCCTTGACGACCTCGGAGGCCGACTCCGGGGTGCCGCCCACAAGGGCACCTCCGCGCGCGATGTTGGGGCAGGAGATGTTGAGCTCGACGCCGGAGCACCACGGCGCGAGCTCCTCGATCTTCTCGACGGCGGCGATGTATTCCTCATGGGAGTGCCCGGCGGCCTGCAGGATAACGCGGCAGCCGCGGTCCTCGAGCTCGCGAAGATAGTCGCCAAAGGCGTCGAGCATGCCGGCGACGCCGGGATTGGCGAGGCCGACGGTGTTCATCATGCCGGATGGAACCTCGCACATGCGGGGCTCTGGGTTGCCGAGCCAAGGCTCGGCGGAGCACCCCTTCGTCGTGATGGCGCCGAGGCGCGACACGTCGAAGAAGCCCTCGAACTGCCAACCGAAGCCGAAGGTGCCCGACGCGGTGTTAACGGGGTTTTGCATCTTCACGCCGCCGAGGTCGACAGCCATGTTCACGGAGCTCTCCGCCATTACCACGCCACCTCCTCGGCGTCAAAGATGGGGCCGTTCATGCAGCACGACTTGTAGGTGCCGTCGGCCATGAGCACGTTGCAGGTGTTGCACGCGCCGAAACCGCACGACATCATGCGCTCCATGGAGACCTGGCACTTGATGCCCGCCTCGCGGCAAATCGAGGCGATGCCGCGCATCATGACCTGCGGGCCGCAGGTGTAGACCGTGTCGTAGTCTCCCTGCGAGAGCAGCTCGCGAAGCGCGTCAGTGGTAAAGCCCTTGATGCCGAAGGACCCGTCGTCGGTCGTGACGAGCACGCGGCCGGCGCCGAGCTCGGCGAGGCGATCGACGCCCCAGAGCTTGGATGCCGTCTGCGCTCCCAGCACTCCGTCGAAGGCGACGCCCTTATTGGCAAGAAGCCCCGCCGCGGCGATGGCAGGCGGCGCGCCCACGCCGCCGCCGACGACGACCGAGCGGCCCTGGCCCTTGCGGACGACCCAGCCGTTGCCGGAGGGCCCGAGGACGGAGGAGGACTCCCCCGCCACCATCCTGGTGAGGGCGCGGGTGGCGTCGCCGACGACCGCGTAGACGATCTCGACGGTGCCGGACCCGGCGTCCGCGGAGGCAAACGAGAGGGGCACGCGCAGGATCTGCTTGGCGCCGGGGACATGGAAGTTCATGAACTGGCCGGGCTCGAGGGAGCCGGCGAGCTTTGGCGCGCGAAAGACCATGCGCCAGATGCCGTCGCCGACCGCCTCGTTCTCAACCACCGTGTAGGTGTGCTCACGCACCCTGGACATGAGGGTCATCTGAGTCCCCTAGTGCTGCGGGGTGACGACGCCGTCGGCGAGCGTGCGCTTGCCGGAAACGAAGACGTCGGTGGCGACGCCGGTGAGCGTCTGGCCCAGCCAGGCGGAGTTCTTGGAGCGGCTCTGCATCCACTCGGGGGTCACGGTGACAGACTTGGCCGGGTCGATGAGGGTGAGGTCGGCGGCGGAGCCGGCCTTGACGCAGACGGGGTCGAGGCGCAGCAGGCGGCGCGGGTTGACTGCCATGACCTCGACGAGGCGAGACCAGCTCATCTTGCCGGTGGCAACGAGGTTCTGCAGCATGAGCGGCAGGGAGGTCTCGAGGCCCACGATGCCGAAGAAGGAGATCTCCCACTCGCAGTCCTTCTCGTGCGGGGCGTGCGGTGCGTGGTCTGTGACCACGCAGTCGATGGAGCCGTCAAGAAGGCCCTCGCGAAGCGCGGCCGCGTCGTCGGCGGTGCGCAGGGGCGGGTTCATCTTGAGGTTAGTGTCGTAGGCGTCGGTGATGTCGTCCTCGCACAGGAACAGGTGGTGCGGGGTGACCTCGCAGGTGACGGGCAGGCCGTCGGCCTTGGCGGCGCGCACCAGGTCAAGACCCTTGCGGGTGGAGATGTGGCAGATGTGCAGCGGGCACTTGGTGAGGCGGACGAGCTCGATGTCGCGGTAGATCTCGAGCTCCTCGGCCAGCGCCGGCCAGCCGAACATGCCCAGACGCGTGGATGCGCGGCCCTCGTTGACCACGCCGTGGCCGGAGAGGGACTCGATCTCGCAGTGGGCAAGGGCGACGCGGTCGAACTGGGCGATGTACTCCATACAGGTACGCATCATGCCGGCGCTCTGGACGCCGTGGCCGTCGTCGGAGAACGCGGCGGCGCCCTCGATGACCATGTCGCCGATCTCGGCCAGGCTCTCGCCCTTCTCGCCGCGCGTCATGGCGCCGATGGGGCGCACGTGGCACAGGCCCGCCGCGTGGGCGCGGTCAATCTGGTAGCGGATCTCGGCACCGGTGTCGGTGACCGGATCGGTGTTGGGCATGGTGGCCACGTCGGTGAAGCCGCCATGGACCGCGGCCGCGGAGCCGGTCTCGATGGTCTCCTTGTACTCGAAGCCCGGGTCACGAAAGTGGACGTGCATGTCCACCAGGCCGGGGACGAGGTACTTGCCGGCGGCGTCGATGACCTCGGCGTCGGCGGGAGCCTCGAGGTCCTTGCCGACGCAGGCGATCTTCTCGCCGTCGATGAGGACGTCGAGGACGTCGTCGATGCCCTCCTGCGGGTCTACGACGTGAGCGCCCCTAAGCAGAAATGCCATTGTTCTCTCCTCCCAGCAGCAGGTACATCTCGGCCATGCGGGTGAGCACGCCGGAGTTGACCTGGGTCAGAATCCTGGAGCGGGCGCAGTCAGCGACGTCCGCGTTGATCTCCATGCCTCGGTTCATGGGACCGGGGTGGCAGATGATGGCCTCCGGGCGCATCTTGTTGACGCGGGCCATGTTCAGGCCCCAGAGGCGGTTGTACTCGCGGCGGGACGGGATGGACGCGCCCTCCATGCGCTCGAGCTGGACGCGCAGCATGTAGATGACGTCGACCTCGGGGATGACGGAGTCGAAGTCGGCCGTCTGCGGCACGCCAAAGTAGTCCGGGTCGTCGACCTGGAAGGTCGGGGGGCCGACGAGGGTAACGTCGGCGCCCACGGTCTTGAGGGCCGGCACCAGGGAGCCGCAGACGCGGCTGTGGGAGAGGTCGCCAACGATGGCGACCTTCAGGCCGTCCAGGTGGCCGAAGTTCTTGCGCATGGTGTAGAGGTCAAGCATGGCCTGGGTGGGGTGCTGGTGCTTGCCGTCGCCGGCGTTGATCACGATGGCGTCGGTGTGCTCGGTGATCTTCTGCGGCGTGCCCGCGAGCTTGGCGCGGCAGACGAACATGTCGACGTTCATGGCGTCGATCGTCTGGATGGTGTCGGCCAAAGACTCGCCCTTGACCACGGAGGAGGTGGAGCCGCCCATGGAAAGGCTGTCGGCGGACAGGCGCTTCTCGGCGAGCTCGAAGGAGCTCTTGGTGCGGGTGGAGGGCTCCAGGAAGAGGTTCACGATGGTGCGGCCGCGCAGGGCGGGAACCTTCTTGATGGCGCGGCTGTTGACGTCCTCGAACGCGCGGGCCGTGTCGAGGATCTGGTAGATGTCATCCTCGGTGAGGCTCGTCGTGTCGATCAAGTGCTTGACGGAAAGCATTTAGTTGGCACCTCCATCAACGCCTGCGGTCGGCTTGGTCCAGATCTCGACCGAGGTGGTGTCGTCGTTGGGACGGATGTTGACGCGCACGTCCTCCTCGTGGGAGGAGGGCACGTTCTTGCCCACGTAGTCGGCGCGGATGGGAAGCTCGCGGTGGCCACGGTCAACGAGCACCGCAAGTTGGATGGAGGCAGGACGGCCCAAATCCATGAGGGCGTCGAGCGCGGCGCGGATGGTGCGACCGGTATAGAGCACGTCGTCTATAAGCACGACGGTTTTGCCGTCAAGCGAAAACGGGATGTGCGTGCCGTGTACTTCGGGGGAAAGGTAGGTCAGGAAGTCGTCGCGATAGAAGCTGATGTCCAAGCTTCCCAAGGGCGGCTGCTCACCTTCGATTTCGGCGATCTTGTCGGCCAAACGCTTGGCCAAAACGTCGCCGCGGGTGACGATGCCCACGAGCACAATTTCATGCGCGCCGTGGTTCGCCTCCAGAATTTGGTGCGCGATGCGCGTAAGCGATCGCTCGATCTCGGACTCATCCATCACGATCGATTTCACCTGGTAGGCGTCTTTCATACACACTCTCCTCTCTTTGACTGAGTGCGTACAGCTGACCCGTGCTGCCGGCCCACCAGGGCAAAAAAAATGCCTTGGCCAGGGCAGGCTAAGGCTTCCGTGGGCACCATTATGTTCACGATCGGTGCCTATCGCGTGCCTTGCCGGTCTCTCTGTACCGTCTTAAAGGACGCTTGTCAGTATACACACCCATCCGCACGCACGTAACCCCCTTGCGCGAATTTACGGAAAATGATGGCGAGCGGCATGTGCGAAAATCGGCTTTCAAGCATCGCCCAAACCGACGTTGCCCCACCCGGCATAGGCCCGCGCGGAACCACGGTTCGCTATCGTTCGCCTTCGGCTCACTATGCGCTCACCTCGCTGCGCTCAACTTTGAGAAAAGAGCCCACTTGAACGCAGGGGGTTTCCGCGCGGGCCTATGCCGGGTGGGGCAACTGACGCACATGTCAATGGCACGATGGGCCCCAATGCAAAGCAATGGCGCGCGCGGCAAACAATCCCATAATTGAGCTTGCCGAGTTGAGCGAGGCAGAATGCCCCGCCCTACCCCAGCAAGCCTGCGAGCTTCGGGTTCATGAACAGGTTGTAATACGTCGCAAGCGCAATGGCGATAAGCCCCACGACGACGCTCGCAACGGCCCAGATTTTTTGACGCTTCAGATAGGTTTCCTTCGATACCCCCCTGCTCAAAGCGCGATGGAGCGCGAACGGCTGCGAAGCGATGGAAAACGCCACCGTTCCCGCCGTAAGCATGGCGAATACCAGAATGCCCAGCGCAATGGCCACGGGCGTATGGAAGGCGATGGCGTTCACGAAGCACGTATCGGCCACGATCCACAACGGATAGAAGATGATGGTCGCCCACATGCCATGCGCTGCTCCCCAAATGGGCGGCATGAACAGCGCGCCGATATTCACGCGCGGCACGCCCTGCAAAAGGCGCTCTTCGGCAGCATATTGCTCTTCCGTGATGATCGGCGCGCTCTGCGCCGCCTCGTTGCGTTTGCTCACAATCTATTCCTTACGGGTCGAAAATCCGAAATCGGCAGGCTTCGCGGGTTCGATTGTCTCGATAACATCAACGCGCTCGGCGTCGCTTGGCGAAGGCGGCACAAAGGAAGTGCCGTCGGCGTTATGGAATTGCACGCCCAGGCGCACAAGCTCGGCGAGCACTGAATCGACAAGCAGGGGCAAAGCCGCATGAACCCGAGGCGTGAGGCCCTCGATAAAGCTCGCAGGGCTCATGTTCTCCACCTGAATGCCGAAGCACACGCCATCGACCTCGTGACCTAAAAGCGATGCAGACGCGAGCAAATCGGACAGGCGCATGTCGTGCAACGACTGCATGACGCCGTGGCCCGCGATGTCGCCCGGGGCGAAACGAAATACCGTGCCAGGCTGCTCGCCCGTTCCGTCTACCGCATCAACGACGATGACGAAATCGGCTTTGCACACATGCGGCAACAAATCCATAGTCATGCACCCTGCATCATAGAGTGCGACATCGTCGCCGAAACGATAGCCCGCTTCAAGCGCGTCGTACACCGCCGGACCCACACCGTCGTCAAGCATAAGACGATTGCCAATGCAGAGAATCGCGATTTTCATCAATCCCCCTACTGGCCGAGTTCCACGGGCGTCACACGCGTCGAGCGGCTCGGATCAATGGTCATGCTCTGGAAGCGATCGGCCATGAAATCGTTGCCGTAATACTCCTCGAAGAATTGCTCCATGGCGTTCACCGGCTCCATTCCAGCCTCGCGCTGATACCAACAGTCGAACGCGAGCATGGTCATAACGGCGTTGACGAGCATGAGCACGGCGCACACCGAGGTAAGACCGTATCGCCATTTCCAGGGAATCGCATTCACGACCTTGAGCATGCGCGGCAAAAGCAGTTTGATCCACACGCAGCCCAAAACGCCCCACATGGCCATGAACATGCCGTTGGTTCGGCCGTCGATAGAGAGGAACGTGCCCGTATAATCCCAGGCCATAATGCCGAATGCGAACTGGAAGAACCAGCTCACCAAGTACTCGAACGCGCCGCCGATAACGGCACTCACCAAAAAAATCACGAGGAAATTAGCTTTATGGAAACGGTTGAGCGCAATGGTCATGAGCACCGCCCCAATACCGTAGATCGGCGAAAACGGTCCATACAGAAGACCCGCGCGATCTTGGTAGACGCCTGGCTCAACAACGGCCATGTGATAGATGACCTCGATAATCAAACCGAGTACGCAGCACACCACGAAAATCCAGAACAAGTTGAAGAAGTTCAGCTCGATATAGCCTTTGCCCGTCTCGTCGCGGCCGAGGGTTCCGTCTTCGGCACGCTCGCGCGTCTCAAGGTCGGCCAGCTTGCGCTGAAGGCGGCGCTCTTCCGAAAGAGAGGGGTCGATATACGACAACAGGGCAACGAGGAACACCAAATGCAGCACTTCATAGAGGCCCGGGCCATGCAAGCCCGAAAGCATGACCTCGCACACCATAACGGCGACGTTGATCGCTACGAGAATTTCAGCCGCAATACGCGCACCGCGACGGCGGTCGCGAAGCATGCGCACGCCCAAAACAATGGACATAATCGCGCCAACGCCCGTAAGAGCGATTTGAACTATGGCGATAACGAGGGTCGTCGTGTCGATCGGCGTTCCGGCATCACTAGTAAGCGACGGCAGGTAGAAGCCCAAAATCGCCGCAATCGGAATCGAGATTACCGAGAGCGCGATAAGCGCAACCGCATATATCTTAAGCAGCAGCGGGAGTTTCTTTTTTGGAGGCGTCGCAAGCGAATTCGATGCGGTCATATACCTTGGGCCCTTCCCAGTCTTTTAAATATGCACAACAATGCTCCTATAATAACCATGCACAGCGCGATAAAAGCACGCAAGCAACCGTTCTTCGCTCAAAAGCCAAGTTGCCCAGGCGAAGAGCGCGTCGCAGAAATGTACCGCATCGCATGATGCAATCGGGAATCGGGGCGAAAACAGCGACCGAACAACGCAACCCGAACGCGCAATTGTGAAAGAAAAATGCATCGGAACCTGCATGGTTCGAGTGCGATGCCGCGCAACGCGCTGCACCGGTTTGGTTACGGCATCGTCACGCACCGCCAAGTTGGTTACGTCACCGTTACCTTCTTGCGATAGAATCGGCATAAGAAACAAGTACGAACACGTGCGCATTATTCGCTTCCAGAGAGGCAGCTATGGCTTCTTCCAAAAACATCGGCGACCAGATTTTCAATGCGGTGCAAAACGCCGTGGACTCGCAAGATTTCAGCAATCTTCAGTCAACCATCGAAAAAAGCATCGGCATCGCCGCCGAGGGAATCGCGCGCGGCCTAAGCTCTGCATCGGATGGCATTCGACGAGGCCAGGAACAATATGCCCTCGCACAGGCCAAGAAGCGTCGCGAAGAACAGATGGCAACGATTTACGCGAACCCCAGCGGGCAACGCAGCGTTGGCATCGCGCTCGTCGGTTGGGGCGTCGTTTTGGGCGTGCCGGGCCTCGCTGGCACAATTTTCACGATTGGCGCGGGCTCAATTCTTGTGGGAAGCATTCTTGCTGCGGCGACGGTCGCAGGCGGCGCTCTGTTCGCGATGGGCATTAAACGCCTGAACCTCGTAAACCGCTTCGAGCGCTACCGCGACGCCATTGGCCTGCGCGATTTCTGCTACCTCGACGAAATCGCGGCCAG
>ERZ824488.2175-NODE-2175-length-18364-cov-10.627342_pt1 | contig 18364 bp, 15 predicted proteins | sample MGYA00519936_ERZ824488 | MGnify/ENA primary metagenome ERZ824488 (study PRJEB31778, sample SAMEA3449153) | human gut metagenome | biome: human gut; feature: human-associated habitat; material: faeces | place: United Kingdom | collected 2010/2012 ... | reverse complement strand
CAATATGACTGTAAGGTGAGACACCAAGCAGTCATATTTTTATATACGGAGGTACAAAACATGAGAAAGAACTTGACGGAGATCGTATTCATCCTTGATCGCAGCGGCTCTATGAGCGGACTGGAAACAGACACCATCGGAGGATTCAACTCCATGATTGAAAAGCAGAAAAAAGAGAATGGCGAGGCATTGATCTCTACCGTTCTCTTTGACAACGTGAGCGAGGTTATCCATGACCGTGTGCCGGTTCAGAAGGTGGAGCCGATGACCGACAGGGACTATTCCGTTCGCGGATGTACTGCCCTTCTGGATGCTATCGGCGGAGCAATTCATCACATTGGGAATGTCCACAAGTACGCAAGAAATGAGGATGTCCCTGAACATACGCTGTTCGTCATCACAACGGACGGCATGGAGAATGCAAGCCGCCGTTATGACAGCGAGACAGTTAAGAAAATGATCGAGCGGCAGAAGGAAAAGTACGGCTGGGAGTTTCTATTCCTCGGCGCAAATATTGACGCAGTAGAGACAGCAAGTCAGTTCGGAATTGGCGCAGATTGTGCAGTCAACTATCAGTGCGACAGTGAAGGAACTGCGTTGAATTATGAGGTGGTCAGCGAAGCAATCAGCTCTGTCCGGTGCAGTGCCCCGCTGAGCGCAGACTGGAAAAAGCGTATAGACGAGGACTACAAAAAGCGTGGAGGCCGCAAGCACAAGTAAGTGTTTTTGAAACCGGGGTGATGATTCACTCCGGTTTTTTCTACGAGCAATGAGCCAAAGTTTGAGCTTGCTCGGTATCTTGGCGGTGCTAAGCGCCAGTGGCGCTTGTTCAGCACCGACCGAAGTGGAACGTAGATGCCACGATAATGAGGAAAACTCGCGAAGCATGTTTTCTGAAATTCTGGCAGGAACTGCCGTTAAAGCATCCGGAACGGGCGCAAGACAGAGGGAAGAAGATTTGTGTCTTGTGAATTTGTGCTTGTAAAGAAAACAAGATCCGCCTTGGAACTTATGCCTGCGGCCATCTGTGATCTTCTGTATGAGGGCGCAAAAGAAATGCTGCTGGTGGATGAAGTTGACAGCAAAGCGTTTCTTACGAAGCTGTTTGAGGCAATGTACGATGAATTGCCTTACCAAAACAAAAAACAACGGAGTGCGGAACGCGGCAAATGCTTTATCGAATACATTCCGGCTGAAAACGCCTGGGTGCCTATTGCGGCAGATGGTTATCTTTACATTAACTGCTTATGGGTATCCGGCTCCATGAAGGGACACGGATACTCTAATGATCTGCTGGAGGCATGCATCCGTGATGCCAAAGCGCAGGGAAAGAAAGGTATTTGTATTCTGTGTGCGGAGGGCAGGAAGAGGGAATTTCTCGCTGACCCGAAATTCCTTACTCATAAGGGTTTCTGTGTGGCAGACATATCCGACTGCGGGATCAATCTCATGTATCTTCCCATTGAACCGACCGCACAGATGCCAAAGTTCCGGGAATGCGCGAAGCATCCGGCGATTGAGGAAACCGGTTTTGTCCTGTATTACACCGACCAGTGTCCCTACACCTATTATTGGGTGCCAAGGGTGCAGGAGGCGGCGAAGAAGTATGGTATCCCGTTCAAGGCTATCCATATCACTGATAAAGAATCAGCACAGAATGTACCTGCACCGGTCACAACCTATGCTCTGTTTCGGGACGGTCAGTTTTTGACACAGAGTATCCAGTCGGATAAAAAATTCCTGGCGTTGGCAGGTTTACAAAATTGATTTTACTCCGCTATTTTTGTGTTGCTTTTCCGTTACAACATGATGTTATCAAATGAAATGGAGAAAATTTAAATGAAAAAATTTCCTGAAGGTTTGCCATTAAGGTATCCATCAGGATGCTAAGTGATCTGCTGAAAGTAATGTCGGCCATTTCATCTACAAGGTTCAACACACCATATCGGTGTGGGAAGTTTTAGTAAATAATATCAGAAGAGTAAAAAATTAGATAGCGAAGGGCAGAGCCTGTGTTTCATGACGCATTGGTGTCTTTCGCAGAAAGATGGGATATATATATGGTGAAACAGAAACCGAAAATCATTTATGAGAATACCGTCCCGGGGAACTTCGTCCGCAGAATCAACCGTTTTACAGCGGAAGTTCTGATTGACGGAAAGCCTGAGATGGTTCATGTAAAAAACACAGGGCGTTTGCAGGAACTTCTGGTGCCAGATGCAAAAGTGACGCTGCAGAAGACCTTGAATCCGAATCGAAAAACGGCATATGATCTGATTTCTGTATACAAGTCGGAGTTAAAATGGGTGAATATCGACAGTCTGGCGCCAAATGCTTTGATGAAGCAGCAGCTAATAAGTATGAATTACGATCTGGTGAAGCCGGAGTATACCTATGGGGACTCCAGAATTGATTTTTACATGGAACGTAACGGAGAAAAATTCCTGACGGAAGTGAAGGGCTGCACGCTGGCAGATGATTTGCATCCAGGTACCGGTTTATTTCCGGACGCACCAACAGAGCGAGGTGTAAAACATTTGCACGAACTGGCGAAGGCGGCAAAGGAAGGGTACCATTGTGCAATCGCTTTTGTAATTCAGATGAATGGAATTTATCGGGTACTGCCAAACGAGGAGAAACAGCCGGAGTTTAAAGAAGCACTTGTGAACGCTGCGAAGGCAGGTGTTCAAGTTGCTTTTTACAGATGCGAGGTCGAGACCGACAGCATAAAAATTGCGGGTGTCAGCTGAGATACTTCTTCATTGGGGCAAGATTTTTGTATACAATGATTTCTGTGAGATTGAAAAAGCAATAAAAATTTTTACAAAAATTTCTTCCGCAGAGATCAAATTTGATTTGCCGAAAAAATTGATGAGTAAAAAATTATTATGTAGAATTGTGTGAGCTGCCTTGCAGCGGAGCAATTCGTAGGCGTCAGTTGGGGGCAAAATACCTTTTGACCCCAACATCTTTAAATCAGAATATAATAAACAGGTACGAGGGGCAAATCTCATGGAAGCTTTCTTAGATAATATACGAAGGAAAAGAAAAACAGCATTATCGAAACAAATCATTTACACGGCAGGAATCCTGCTGCTGGGTATTGCGCTTGGTGTTTTTTCAAAATTCCTGGACTGCACGCCGGGCAATGAACTGCCAGCGTTTTTTGAATATCTGGATGTCAGGAATTTCCTGGGACGTTTTGCAATATGGCTGCTGCTTGGGCTGTGCATTGCGATTTACAGCGCTTCGCCCCTCCGGGCAGCAGTCAATGTGTTTACTTTTTTCACAGGAATGGTTGCCAGCTATTACGCATATTCCAAGTGGATTGCAGGCTTCTTCCCGCAGAGCTACGCACTGATCTGGGTAGGATTTACGGTAATTTCGCCGTTTCTGGCATGGATCTGCTGGTACGCAAAAGGAAAGGGAAAGATCGCAGTGGGGATTTCAGCCCTGATCATTGCCTTTCTTTTTAATGAGTCCTTTATTTACGGCTGGCTCTGTTTCGATCTGATTTCGATTCTGGAGCTGATCACGTTTCTTTGCGGTCTTTTCGTTTTAAGGCGTTCATCCGTAAAGGAGACAATCCTGATGCTCGCAATAGGAATTGTGGCTGCCTTACTGCTTCATCAGATTGTTCCATATGGGTTTTAAATGGAGTAATGTAGGAAAATTGTAAGAATTTCTGCGAGGAAAAAGAGAAAACGCTCTTCTTGTTTTTGCTAGGATAAAAGTACAAAACAAGGAGGAAAAAAGAAAATCGGAGCTGACCGCAGCGAATCCGGCTTATCCGGAGATCCTTCTGTGTCGCAAGATCACAGCTGCCTTATGGACAGCGCTGGAAAAAATCTCCGCCGAAGGAAAAATTGTTCCGGTGAGCGGGTATCGAAGCAAAGAGGAACAAACGCAGATTTACAGCGATTCCCGGAAAGGAGCTACGTTTATATCCTTTTAAATATTTTCAAGGTTAGATGGTTCTAAACTATTATATCATGGAGATATGCATAGTTCAACAAAAATGACTTTTTGATTTCCAACATCTGTCATGACCAAAAGTCAAAAATCTATTGACAAACTATCAGCAGTGTGTATAATTGTAAATATGTTGTAAGTGGAAGACGGACAACTGTATTCTAATTAAACCATAGAGCCGAAGGGGCTTTTTTCTTGCTCTGGATGCGCTACGGCGTTGACGCGATAAAGCAGAAGAGACGGGCACAGGAAAATGCGTATACATTTTTCTGTTTTTTTGTTTAAAAATACTGTTTTTCGCATACGGACAAAATAAAGGGTCCGTTCATGACAGGAATACAGATCTGACGTGTTTTATAGCAATTCAATAAAATAATGCAGTCAAGACGCTATAGCAGAGTGCGAAAGACAAGGATGAAATTCTGACGCACGGCAAAGATTTCTGACGCAGTATTCTACGCTCTGATAAATTGGATCGGATGTAGTATTTTGCAGAATTGCTGTTCGGTACAGCGTAAAATAAATGGCTGTACAGCTGTGTGTCGGGTGAACTGCACGACAGCCATTTGTTGGATGCTGAACCGATTTCCATGAGCCAGCAGAATGTAACTTGTAAACCGGGAAAAACGAAAGGAGAAAAAAGATGAAGAAAAAGTTAGTAAGCATACTTCTGGCAGTAGCTACTGTTGCAGGAACCTGCGGCGCTCCGGCTATGGCAGTTTTTGCTGAGGAAGGCACCGAGACCGTTGCCGAGACCGAAGCCGTTGAGGATGCAGAAGAAGAAAACGCCGACGATGCAGACGCTGAAGATGCGGATGCCGAGGACGCAGACGAGGAAGACGATGATGAGGATGATGTTTCCGACGAGTACACCACCGCTTCCGAAGAGCTTTACAATTCCGAGCTGGGCGAGTTCTACAGCCTGTACAGCGATGCAAAAGAGGAGACCAACGTTTCCAAGAGATACGCTATGATGGCTCTGGCAGAAGGTAAACTCATGGAGTCTGCTGTTATGCTTCCTACCAAGACTTCCGGTGGAGACTACAGACTGAGCAGAATGGCTCCGCACACCACAGACTACAGCCTTTGGGGAACAGATGAGTACCGTATTCATCAGGCATTAATCGCTACTGATTTCATCAAAGCAGAAGATATAGCTGCACTGAGAGAAAAATGGGCAGAGCTCAAAGGAACCGGCACCTATGAAGCAGAGGCTAAGAAATACCTGGAAGAGAAAGGTTATACTCTGAAAGATGAGTACAACTATCGTTATACCGCAGATCCGGCTACCTGGGATATCCTGGCAAGCTTCAGAGCAACCGAGTCCCGTCCGCTGGTAAATACCTTCGACGGACTGATGGAGTATGACAGCGAGGGCGTTCAGCAGCCGGCACTGGCAGAGAGCTATGAGGTTTCTGAGGACGGCCTGACCTACACCTTCCACCTTCGTCAGGGTCTGGAGTGGGTAGATTCCCAGGGCAGAAAAGTGGCTGATCTGACTGCAGACGACTTTGTAACAGGTATGCAGCACATGATGGATGCTCAGGGCGGTCTGGAGTACCTGATCGAGGGCGTAATCAAGAACGCTTCCCAGTACATCAGTGGTGAGGTTACCGATTTCGCAGAGGTTGGCGTAAAGGCTGTTGACGATTATACCGTAGAGTATACTCTTGAGGAGCCCTGCACTTACTTCAACACCATGCTCAGCTACAGCATCTTCGCACCGATGAGCAGAGCCTTCTATGAGTCTGAAGGCGGTAAATTCGGAGCAGAGTATGATTCTTCTGCATCTGATTATCTCTATGGTAAAGGACCGGATTCCATCGCATACTGTGGTCCCTATGTTGTGACCAACGCAACAGAGAAAAACACCATCGTTTTCAAGGCAAACGAGTCCTACTGGAACAAAGACAACATCAACATCAAAACGATGAACTGGCTCTATGATGATGCTTCTGATGTTACCAAATGGTACAATGATGCGAAGAGCGGAACCGTTGACTGGATCGCACTGTCTCCGTCAACTACCGTTACAGCAAAGAATGACGATCTGTTTGATACCTATGCTTATGTGTCTGATACAGATGCATCTTCCTTCATGAACTTCTACAACCTCAACCGTGAGGCTTATGCAAACGTAAACGACAACACCACCGGAGCTTCCACAAAGAGCGAGGAAGAGCAGGCAAGAACGGCTGCAGCTATGAAGAACGTTCATTTCAGAAGAGCCCTTTCCTTCGGTCTGGACAGAGCTTCCTACAACGCACAGGTAAACGGCGAGGAGCTGAAGACCAACTCCCTGAGAAACTGCTATGTACCGGGCAACTTCGTATCTCTTGAGGAGGATACTACCGTATCCATCAACGGAACCGACACCACCTTCCCGGCAGGCACCTACTTCGGAGCAATCGAGCAGGCTCAGATCGACGCTGACGGTGTAGCAATCAAAGTCTGGGATCCGGACGGAAACGACGGAGCAGGCAGCAGCGATGGCTTCGACGGCTGGTACAACGTAGACAACGCAGTAGCAGAGCTGGATACCGCGATCGAGGAGCTCTCTGCTGACGGAATCACCATCGATGAGGAGAACCCGATCTACATCGATATGCCGTATGCTTCCTCTCTTGAGGCTTACAGCAACCAGGCAAACGCTTACAAACAGTCCATCGAGACTTCCCTCGGCGGAAAAGTAATCGTAAACCTTGTTGACTGCGTGACAAGCGACGGCTGGTACTATGCAGGATACTACACCGACTATGGTTACGAAGCAAACTACGATGTTTACGATGTATCCGGATGGAGCCCTGACTTCGGTGATCCGTCCACATATCTGGATACCTTCCTTCCGGATTATGCTGGATACATGGCAAAATGCATCGGTATCTATTAATCAGAAGCTGACCGGTTAATCGGTATCAGTTACAGCAAATGAAAGAATGGCAGGGGGTGGGAACTTGACTCCCTGCCATATCTGATGAGTGGAAAAATATGGTAAAATATTTATTTAAACGTTTGCTGCAAGGTCTGGTTTCTGTGGTGATTGTAGTTGCCTGCGTCATGGTAATGATCTATTCTCTGATGGACCGTACGCTGATCTTTGCGAAGGATACCAACTATTCCCACCAGAGCAACAACCAGAAAGTAGCTTACCGTTATGAAAAATGGGAAACATACGGCTATCTGGATTATGTGACCTATGCAGATTATCTGAATGATCTGGCCACAAAGGGCGAGATCGACGAGGAGACCAGATCCAGCGCTGTAAGCATCGGAAGAAAAGCAAAGAAAGATTCCGATCTTGTAAAAGAATATGTACAGAAATTTACCGACTATTATGAGTCGAAGGGTTATACGGTAGTCCGTCTGGATGCTGTTATGATGAACAAGAAGAAATATGCCTCCGGCGGCCAGCAGCAGCTTTTCGCATACAAGGATGTTCCGCTGACGACCCGTCTGGCAAAATATTTTTCAAACCTGATCACAGTGGAGAGCATTCATGACGTGCCGGAGGTGGAAGGAGAGAGAGGCATAAGCTTCACCCTTCATGATCCTGTTTACGGCGGAGAAAAATTCTCACCGGCGATCATCGGGAACGGTACTCAGCACAAATATCTGCTGTATTTTGACAACAAATTCCCGTATCTCCACCAGAATATCATTGAAATCAATCTGGGTAAATCCTACTCAGTCAATGAGGGTATTGACGTGGCCACAACCATGAGCCGCGCCCAGGGTTCCTTCGTGAAGTCCACGATCACCTATCCCAGCGGTCTGACCGAGGACAGTGCGGACGACCTCCACACTGCTACTTACCTGAAAGATTCCAGAGAAGCCAGTATGGTAAACGAGACCCGTTTTGTGGATGACTATACCAATGTGGACACAGTAAAAGCCGGAAAGTCAAAGATCGGCTATTCCTTTACCATCGGTATCATTGCAGTGATCCTTTCCTACGTCCTTGCGATTCCGCTGGGAATCCTGATGGCGAGAAAGAAAGACAAGCTGATCGATCAGATCGGAACCCTCTATATTGTATTCATCATCGCAGTTCCGTCCCTTGCTTATATTTTCCTGTTTAAGGCCATCGGTGGAAGCATGGGGCTTCCCACGACCTTTGACATGGAGTCCTCAAGCAAGCTGATGTATATCCTGCCGATCATTTCCCTGGCCCTGCCGCAGGTGGCAAACCTGATGAAATGGCTGCGCCGTTATATGATCGACCAGATGAATTCCGATTATGTAAAATTTGCCCGTTCCGGTGGTCTGACCGAGAACGAGATCTTCACGAAGCACATCCTGAAAAATGCGGCTATCCCTATCGTGCAGGGAGTTCCTGCCAGCGTCTTAGGCGCATTGATCGGAGCCATCATCACCGAGCGTGTGTATGTGGTTCCCGGTGCCGGTAACTTACTGACTGAGGCCATCAACCAGTATGACAACGGAGTTATCGTAGGCGTGACACTGTTCTATGCCCTGCTTTCCGTGCTCTCTGTAATCCTGGGAGACATTCTGATGTCCATGGTGGACCCGCGTATTTCATTCTCTACAAAGGACAGGTAAAAGTTATGAATTATGATTTAGATAAATATGGTTTGTCCAAAGAGGAACTGTTTGCCAGGGTCGATCACAGCAGTCTGGAGTCTGAGAAGATCACGGCTCCCAGATATTCCTACTGGCATTCCGTATTCCGTGTGTTTTTCAAGAAAAAGATTAACATCATCATTTTGGTTCTCTTAGGCATCATCCTTCTGATGACCTACGGTTATCCGCTTCTGGTGGAATATGACCGTTACACGAACCTTTTAAGCAGCGCAGCCAAGCATCTCTCACCGTCCAAGGCTTTAAAAGAGATGGGAATGAGTATCCACTGGATCCTGGGATCAGGAGCCAGCGGCCAGTCCACATTCGATGCACTCTGGACAGGAGCAAGGATTTCTGTATCTCTGGCTTTTATCTGTGCTGCCATTAACCTGACGGTTGGTGTTGTCATCGGTGCACTCTGGGGCTTTTCCAAAAAGTTCGACACTTTTATGATGGCCCTTTACAACATCATCGGAAATATCCCTTATGTATTGCTGATTTCTGTACTGGTGATGCTGTTCACCCCGAGTTTCTGGACCATGGTATTTGCCCTGACTGTTACCGGCTGGCTGACCATCGCCTATTTCATCCGTACACAGGTTATCATCATCCGTGACAGAGAGTACAATCTGGCTTCCAAATGTCTTGGTACCTCTATTTTCCGGATCGCATTGAAAAACATCCTTCCGTTCATGACCTCTGTCATTGTGACACTGGCAGCAACGGAGATCCCTTCCTATATCTCTTATGAGGTATTCCTGGCATACATCGGAATGGGACTTTCCGATATGTCTCTGGGCCGTCTGATCTATGAGGCGGAGGGTGCTATGCTGACTCCGGGCTGGGGCTTTGAGTTCTGGAGCCCGGTAGCTGTCGCATCGATCATTACCATCGTGCTGTACGTGGTCGGACAGAATCTTGGTGATGCTTCCGATCCGAGAACACATATGTAAGAGGTGGCGGAATGGAAAAGAAAAACGTATTATTATCAGTCAAAGATCTGGAAGTGAAATTCCGTGTGCGAGGCAGAATCCTTTCTGCCATCCGCGGCGTTTCCCTGGATATTTATGAAGATGAATCCATCGCCATCGTGGGAGAGTCCGGCGCAGGTAAATCCGTATTTACCAAGGCCTTCGCAGGTATGCTGGACAGCAATGGTTTTGTGAGCAACGGTTCCATCCTTTTCAACGATCCGGAGCTTTCCGATACTGTGGTAAAATTAAACTCCACAGCCTGGAAATTCATCAATTCCTATAAGAAACAGCTGGATGAAAATTCCAAACTGGAATTGGGTGCAGCTACTTACCGGAAAATGCTGGAACTCGATTCCGAGAAGCGTGAGAAGAGCACGTTAAATGCGGCTGAACGGGAAAAAGAAGAGAAAGAGCTTCATGCGTTGAAAGCAAAGCGCACCGAGGCTTTCAATATGAAACAGACTCTGGATCCGTCCAAGGAAAAAACAAAAATCAAGGAGACTGCTGCTGAGATCAAGAAACTGGATGCTGAAATCAAAGCTCTGGAGAAAGCCACCGAGCAAAAGATCAGGGAGCACAAAAATTCTGTGGCTCACGATACCGCTTACCAGAAGTCTTATCAGGACCGCATGGAGCAGCTGAAAAAACAGTATGCCGAGGAGACCTCCAAGGAGATCAGCGACAGCACCAGAAAGAGAAATGAGATCCTGGCGAAGGAAGTTTACCTTTCTGTGGGCCGTTACAATTTCAAAAAACGGTTCAAAATGGGAAGAGGCTTGATCGGCGAGCTGAAAAAAGCCATGCAGATGGGCGTGGACTTAAACAGCGACGAAGAGCGGAACAAGGTTTTCGGAAATGTGACCTTCCGTGTGCGTTATCTGGATGAGACCAGCGAACAGCTTCACGGCACCTGCATCATCAACCTGGCGCAGGTCAAAGATCAGAACGACTGGGGCCAGATCCGTGGTAAAAAGATCGCTACGGTTTTCCAGGATCCGATGACTTCCTTAAACCCGATCATCACGATCGGAAAACAGATTACTTCCATTATCATGAAGCATCAGGGCTGTTCCGAGGTGGAGGCGAGAGCCAAAGCCTTGGAAATGATGGAAAAGGTGGGAATTCCCAATGCGGAAGCCCGTTTTGATGATTATCCCTTCCAGTATTCCGGCGGTATGAGACAGCGTATCGTTATCGCAATCGCTCTTTCCTGCCAGCCGAAGATCCTGATCTGTGACGAGCCAACTACCGCTCTGGACGTTACGATCCAGGCACAGATCTTGAAGCTCATCAAGGATCTTCAGAAGGAATACCATTACACGATTGTATTTATTACCCATGACCTGGGTGTGGTTGCGAATATCGCAGACCGCGTGGCTGTTCTTTATGCCGGTCAGATCATCGAGCTGGCCACGGTAGAGGAACTGTTCTACGATCCCAGACATCCCTATACCTGGGCTCTGCTTTCCTCTCTGCCGCAGCTGGCTGAGCGGAATACCAAGCTTTATTCCATTACGGGTACCCCCCCTTCCCTGTACAACAAGATCGTGGGCGATTCCTTTGCTCCGCGTAATCCGTACTGCCTGAAGATCGATACCCTGGCAGAGCCGCCTATGTTCAAAGTCACCGAAACCCATTATGCAAAGACCTGGCTTCTGGAGCCCAACGCTCCGAAGGTGGAAAAACCGGAGATTATCCAGGATATCCACGAGAAGCTGCTGCGCGCATACAATATTTAGGAGGTACAGACTGTGGCTGCAAAAGAGCAAGAGAAAAAGACCCGTGCCTCCCATTTGCCGGAGCACGGTCCCATTGCTGAAAATGGGAAAGAAGTTCTGCTGTCTGTAAAAAATGTCGACATCACCTTCGGAAAAGGAGAGGATGCGGTAAAGGCAGTAAAAAACGCTTCCTTTGATATTTACAAAGGAGAAACCTTCTCACTGGTTGGTGAGTCCGGATCAGGAAAAACCACCATCGGCCGGGCAGTGATCCGTGTCAACCCCTGTGCCGCAGGTGAGATCGATTATAAGGGAGTGAAGATTTCCGGAAAGATCCCTCATTCCCTGGACAGAGAAGTTATCCGTAACATCCAGATGGTATTCCAGGATCCGGCGGCATCCTTAAACGAGCGTGCCACCGTAGATTATATCATTTCCGAGGGACTTTATAACTTCCATCTGTTTGAAAACGAGGCAGACCGTGTGAAAAAGGTGGAGGAGATCATTGAGGAAGTTGGTCTTCTTCCCGAGCATCTGACCCGTTATCCCCATGAGTTTTCCGGCGGACAGCGTCAGCGTATCGGTCTGGCCCGTGCCATGGTTATGGAGCCGGAGCTGGTTGTAGCCGACGAGCCGATTTCCGCTCTGGACGTTTCCATCCGTGCACAGGTTCTGAACCTTCTGAAAAAGTTCCAGAAGGAAAAACAGCTGACCTACCTTTTCATCGCTCACGACCTTTCCATCGTGCGTTTCATCTCTGACCGCATCGGTGTTATCTACAAAGGTACCATCGTGGAGGTGGCAGAGGCAGAAGAGCTGTTCAACTTCCCGCTGCATCCCTACACCCATTCTCTGATTTCTGCGATCCCGATTCCGGACCCGCAGCTGGAGAAAAACAAGGTGCTTTACACCTATGATCCGTCCATTCACGACTATTCCGTGGACAAGCCGGAATTTGTCAACATCGGACATGACCATTATGTATACGGAAACAAGAAAGAGATCGAGGAGTACAAGAAACTCCGGGAGAAAAATGAGCCGCTTCAGCCCATCACGATCCGCAAACCCGGAGAAAAGGTGGAGGAGACCGCCCATGAGGTTCATCTTTCCAAGGCTGAGGATGAATTCCTGAAGACTCCGGTTCACGATACCGGAAGCATCTGGTATACGGTACTTTCCTTCTTCCTGCCGATCATTGGTATCATTGCGGCAGAGGTTTACAAACACAAACAGTATTATCACAACTACAAGGCCTGCAAAAAAGGCGCAATTATCGGCTTTATCGTTATCGCTGTGATCCTGGCGATTTTCCTGCTGGCATTGCTTCTGGTTGTCATAAGGTAGCGATATGGGGCGGACGATCAAAAATCAGAATACCCGGAGACCGAAGCCGGTCGAAAAAATCCAACTTTCGGAAAAGCATATTCATCTGCGGGTATTTCTGGTGATCCTGCTCCTGGCCGTTGCGGCGGTGAGCTTTACTTATGCTCTGACTTCCTATCTCAAAGAAGAGACAGGCTGGAAGGTTATTAAGGTGAGTTCCGCGGCAAAGGCCAATGTGGGAGATGAATTTACCTTTCAGTATGAGCTGGGCGGAGGGGAAACTTCCGCCACAGCAGAGTACAAGGCGCTCACGATTCTCTACAGTGATGCGGCGGTGAAAGCCTACGAGATTTTCAGTGCGGATGAAAGCTTCGAAGACGTTGTGAATCTCTATGAGCTCAATCAGCATCCGGGAGAAGTTCTGACTGTAGAGGAGCCTCTGTATCAAGCCCTGGAGCTGCTGGAAACATATGGGAACCGGAATCTCTATCTCGGGCCCGTTTACGAGGAAATGTATAACCTTTTCCAGTGTAAGGAAGATTACGAGACGGCATCCTTTGATCCGGAGCAAAACGAAGTTCTGAGAGAAGAGTTTGCTGTTATCGCGGACTTTGCGGCGGATCCGGAAGCTGTAGATCTGAAGCTTCTGGGAGAAAATCAGGTGCGGCTGGAGGTCTCTGAGGAATATCAGAACTGGATGGCGGAGAATGGCTACGAAACTTATCTGGATTTCTACTGGATGAAAAATGCGTTTATCGTGGATTATCTGGCCGATCTCATGATCGAGAACGGGTATATCCGGGGCGCGATCTCCAGTTATGACGGTTTTAACCGGAATCTGGATGAGAGGGAGCAGTCCTATTCCTTCAATATTCTGGACCGGGTAGGACAGGATATTTATCCGGTAGCGGTCATGGAGTACAACGGGCCAGAGAGTATCGTTTATCTTCGGAATTATCCCGTCAGTGACCAGGATCAGGCACATTACTACGAAATGAAGTCCGGCGAGATCCGGACCGCATATATAGACGGAAAGGATGGTCTTTCCAGAACAGCCAGAAATGATCTGGTGGCCTATTCTTCGGAAAAAGGCTGCGCGGAAGTACTTCTTACGATGATTCCGGTTTATATTTCCGATTCCTTCGATGCGTCGGCATTGGAAAAATGGACGGCGGATGGCATCTACTCCATCTACTGTGAGAACCGGATGATTCATTACAACGACGAAAAACTGACGCTGAAGCAGCTGTATCAGAAAGACGATCTGGTATATACGGCGGTTTTGGCAGAATAAAAGATAACAGACTGTATGGGAGATAGCCCGTAAGGGCGGTCAATCGGGAGAAAACGCTTGGTTAACAGCGGAGGAGGAAAAGTTATGGAATTGGCAGAAAAGTTGGTGGAACTTCGTAAATCCACCGGAATGAACAGAAGAAAGTTTTCCGATTATTTTGGAATTCCCTACCGCACCGTACAGGACTGGGAGCTTGGCAACCGGCACATGCCGGAATATCTCTTTCGCCTGATGGTTTATCGGATTGAGATGGAAAAAAGTCAGGGAAAACTGGCGTAAAAAGAACACCGCGGCTACAGAGTCTGGGACCTGTCGCTGCGGTGTTTTTTTCATCTGAGAAATATATGAATGAGTTTGTCGTTGAGCTTCCGGTAGGGCTGGTAGCGCATGGGAAGATCCAGCCAGGTCTTTTTGTCCACAATGCTTTTCGTGTGGGAAAAGGTGAGGAAACCGGCTTTTCCGTGGTAAGAGCCCATGCCGCTCTCGCTGAAACCGCCGAAGCCCATTTCGCTGGTGGCCAGATGGATGATTGTGTCGTTGATGCAGCCGCCGCCGAAACCGCAATGGGAGGTCACAAAGCGGGCGGTCTTTTTGTCACTGGTGAAAAGGTAGAGGGCCAGGGGATGAGCCATGGAATTGATTTTGGCGACAGCGCCCTCCAGGGAATCCCAGGTCAGCACCGGCAGGACGGGGCCGAAGATTTCCTCCTGCATGACCGGATCGGAGAAGGTTACGTTGTCCATGACCGTAGGTGCAATTTTCAGCTTTTCCGGCAGGGTGGAGCCGCCACAGACGGTCTTGGCGGGATCCATGAGTTTCAGGATTCGCTGAAAATGCTTTTCGTTGATGATTTTTCCATAAGTGGATACGGAGAGGGGATCCCCGGTAAACTGCCGGCGGATCTCTTTTTTGATCTCCTCAACGAGCTGGTCCTTGATGGCAGGATCACAGTAAATATAGTCAGGGGCTACGCAGGTCTGCCCGCAGTTTAAAAATTTACCGAAAACGATCCGGCGGGCGGCCAGTTTGAGGTTGGCGGTACGGTCCACGAGACAGGGGCTTTTTCCACCCAGCTCCAGCGTGACCGGCGTCAGATGCTCCGCAGCCTGGTGCATGACTTCCTTTCCGACCGCCTGACTTCCGGTGAAAAAGATATAGTCGAAGTGTTCCTTTAAAAGGCAGGTGTTTTCTGACCGGCCGCCGGTGATGACGGTGACAAATTCCGGCGGGAAGCAGTCTTCGATGAGCTCTTTGATGACGGCGCTGGTATTGGGAGAGTAGGCGCTGGGTTTTAAAACGGCGGTGTTCCCGGCTGCGATGGCGTCCACCAGAGGCTCGATCGTGAGAAGAAACGGATAGTTCCAGGGGCTCATGATCAGGACAGAGCCGTAGGGAGAAGACTTCGTAAAGCTTCTGGAGTGGAACTGGGCCAGGGGCGTGGGAACCCTTTTCTCCCGGGCGAAGGAGCGGGTGTGCTTGAGCATATAGGAAATCTCACTTAAGGTCAGACCAGTCTCGCACATATAGCTCTCGAAAGCGCTTTTTCCAAGATCTGCCTGGATTGCGGCATGGATCTCGTCCTGGCGTTTCTGAATGGCAGCTTTCAGTTTTTTCAGGGCGGCTAGCCGGAAATCGACGTTTAAAGTGGCTCCGGTGTAAAAATAGGCGCGCTGTTTTTTTACGATTGCATGAATTTCTTGTTCATTCATAGGTCAGGTCTCCTTTTCCATCAGAAGATAATAGAATTGTTCCAGCTCCTCGCTGTCCATGAGGACAGGAACGGGATAAAGGGGATTTCCTTCCTTGTCGGCGTAGCGGGCCAGCTTCGGAATATCCTCTTCGCGGATTTCGGGGATGTGATCGCCGATGCCGTAGCGCTCTTTCATGGCCTGGATGGCAGCGATGAAAGTTTTTGCGGCCTCCTCGTCAGGGGTATTTTTGTCAGCGAGACCGGCGGCGATGGCCAGGACATGGAGTTTCGGGTAAACGACGGGGCCGTAGGTTTCCAGCACGAAGGGCAGAAGAACGGCATTGGCAAGGCCATGGGGAACGTTATAAGCTCCGCCGAGAGAATGAGCGACGGCGTGGACGTAGCCCACATAGGATTTGGTGAAGGCACAGCCTGCATAGTAGGAGGCCCGGAGCATGTTTCGACGGGCGTTGATATCGAAGCCTTTTTCGACGGCGGTGTCGAGATTTTCAAAGATAAGTTTCACGGCCTGGAGGGCATTTTCACGGGTGCCGTGGGTGGTGGAGTTGCCGATATAGGCCTCCACGGCGTGGGTCAGGGCATCCATTCCGGTGGTGGCAGTGATGAAAGGCGGCAGGCTAAGTGTCACCTTCGGGTCCAGCACCGCGTAGTCCGGAATCAGGAAAAAGTCGTTGATGGGATATTTGTGTCGGGTTTTATCGTCGGTGATGACGGCAGCCAGAGTGGTCTCGCTGCCGGTGCCTGCGGTAGTGGGGACAGCGATGAGAAGGGGCAGCTTATGGCGGACTTTGAGGATTCCTTCCATTTTGGCGAGACTCTTTTTCGGGCAGGCGGCCCGGGCACCGACGGCCTTGGCGCAGTCCATGCTGGAACCTCCGCCGAAACCGATGATGGCCTGGCAGTTGTTGGAAAGATAGAGATTCAGGGCCTCCTCGACGTTGGCAGTAGTGGGATTGGCAACAGTTCTGTCGTAGACGATGCAGGGGATTCCGGCATCGGCCAGAGCCTTTTCGAAGCGCTCTGTGAGGCCGAGCTTTCGGATGCCGCCGTCGGTGATGAGAAGGACGGTATTGCAGTTTTTCTTTTCCAGAAGAGCCGGGATCTCCTTCACGCTTCCCAGAATTTTTGGATTGCGGTAGGGAAGGAGAGGAAGAGCCAGCTTAAATGCCGTCTGGAAGATGCGGCAGTAAATTTTCTTTAATGGGTTCATGGATGGATCCTTTCCAGGATAGCGTTTCAAAGAGAAGCAGATAAGTCAATGGTCTGGCTGGTTTGAAAACGCTGTACTAAGGTAATGTGTGGCAGCAAAGAGTCGTGAATATGGCTGCCCATGTTTTGAAGTATTGCCAGTGACAATGAGGTTTTTACACGCATCAGGCGTCACTTGGACAGGTTTGTGAGGAGGGCGGAGAGATTGTCTGCAATCTGGAAGAGTGCTCGGTAAAAAATTTCCCGCTCCTCGTCAGTGAGCCCCTGGCCTCCGGCTTCCGTGGCCTGAAGAATCAGCTGTTGAATTTTCACCGCTGTTTCCCGGCCTTTTTCTGTGAGAAGGGCGGGAGCCCGATATTTCCGGCCAGGCTCCGTTTCATAAGTGATGTAGCCTTCCTCCTCCAGCTCTGCGAGAATCCGGGAAATGCTGGCCTTGTCCTCCACAGTGATACGGGAAAGGTCAGCGGCAGTCATTCCCTCCGGGTGGATGGAGAGATAATAAATACACATGACCTGAGTGCCCTTAAGGCCCAGGCTGTTCATCCGTTGTTTTTTGATCCGCTGAATGTTCTTGTAAACCTGGGTGACACCGGCGGTGAGATCTTCGAATCGTTCGAGCATAATGTGGGAATCCTTTGTAATTTTTCATATTTGGTATCTGTCAAAGGAATGTGCGTTTTCTTTGATAGATTGATTTTGTTGAAATTTCAACGTTAATCATAGTGGAAAAAAGTTGAATTGTCAACGCTTAACCGGGAAAAATAATAGGGAAAGAAGATGTTCTGCATGAATGAAGCAGAGCGGAAATAAGCATAAATCGGAAGAAGAGGAGACAAAGATGGGAAGAATTTTCTGTATATTAACGGGCTATCTCTGCGGCAGCTTCCTGACAGCGGAACTGGTGGCGCAGGAACGAATCGGAAAAAGCGCCTTTGAGATCGGCACAGGCAATCCGGGCATGGCAAATCTGGCAGAGCAGGGCGGCGTGGGCTGTGCCTTCCGGGTGCTGGCAGGCGATGTGGGCAAAACGCTCCTGGCCTGCCTGCTCTGCCGCTATGTCTGTGGAGCAGAGCTCGGGACTCTCGCCGCAGCCTACGCCGGCCTTGGCTGCATCCTGGGCCACGACTATCCCTTCTGGCACTGGTTTCACGGCGGAAAAGGCGTGGCCTGCAACGCAGCAGCCCTGATCCTCATCTGGCCTATGGGCGGCCTCTTTTCCTGCCTGATCGGTCTCACGGCTGTGCTACTCACCGGCTATCTCCCCTTAGGCGCGGTCCTGATCCCCGCCGCCTTCATCCTCCCGGCCTTCCTGGAATACGGCCCGGAGTCCGGCTTCCTGACAGTCCTTATGACCTTCATCATGCTCCGCCAGCACGCCCCCGGCCTCCGGAATATGATTTTGGGTACGGAGAAGAAGGTGGATTTGCCGGGGATGCTGAGGTGAGAAAATTGTGAGATAAAAATATAATCGAAAAAGTTGCGGAAAAGTGCAAAAAACATGATAACAATTGATTTTTCGAATATAATTAACTAAGACTTCCCATACCTAAAATGGGATTCGTACCTTAAAAATTCAATATTT
>ERZ824488.2169-NODE-2169-length-18400-cov-5.840174_pt1 | contig 18400 bp, 11 predicted proteins | sample MGYA00519936_ERZ824488 | MGnify/ENA primary metagenome ERZ824488 (study PRJEB31778, sample SAMEA3449153) | human gut metagenome | biome: human gut; feature: human-associated habitat; material: faeces | place: United Kingdom | collected 2010/2012 ... | reverse complement strand
GCGCTGCACTCCGACATCCTGAAGCGTGACACCTTCAAGGAGTTCTACAAGCTCTATCCCGAGATGTTCAACAACAAGACCAACGGCGTCACGCACCGCAGATTCCTGCGCGAGGCCAACCCGGCCTACTCCCAGCTCATCACCGACGCCATCGGCACCGGCTGGCTGGACGACGCCAACGAGCTCGAGAAGCTCGCCCCCTTCGAGGAGGATGCGAGCTTCCTGGACGCCATGGAGGAGGCCAAGCGCGCCGACAAGGAGCGCCTCGCCGCCTACGTCCAGAAGGTCTCCGGCACCAAGCTCAACTGCGACATGGTCTTCGACGTGCAGGTCAAGCGCTTCCACGCCTACAAGCGTCAGCTGCTGTCCGTCTTCAAGATCCTAGACCTGCGCAACCGCATCCTGGACGACCCGTCCTTCTCGCCGCGCCCGACGGCCTTCATCTTCTCGGGCAAGGCCGCCCAGAGCTACACCTTTGCCAAGGAGGTCATCCGCCTCATCAACTCCCTGGCGGACGCCATCAACAACGACCCGCGCGTGAACGACAAGGTCCAGGTTGCCTTTGTGCCCAACTTTGCCGTCTCCAACGCGCAGTACATCTACTCCGCGGCAGAGATCTCCGAGCAGATCTCGCTGGCCGGCACCGAGGCCTCGGGCACGTCCAACATGAAGCTCATGATGAACGGCGCCCTCACCCTGGGCACCCTTGACGGCTCCAACGTGGAAATCTCCGAGCTCGTCGGCCCGCAGAACATCAAGATCTTTGGCCTGCATGCCGACGAGGTGGAGGCCATCCAGCGCGAGGGCCGCTACTACGCCTGGGACATGTACAACGCCGACCGCGCCCGCCTTGGCCGCATCGTGGACCAGCTCACCGACGGCACGCTGGCGCGCCTCTCCGGAAACTTCGAGAGCGTTCGCGACCACCTCATGGTGGAGAACGACCCGTACCTGGTCATGAAGGACTTCTACGCCTACGTCCAGGCGTGGGAGGAGCTCACGGGCGGCTACGCGGACCGTCGCGCCTGGAACAAGAGCGCCCTGCACAATACCGCCAAGGCCGGATTCTTCTCCAGTGACAGAACCATCAGGGAATACATGTCCGACATCTGGCACATTGAGGGCAAGTAGACACGCAAAGAAGGCGCCGGGGGCTTCCCGGCCTCCGGCGCCAGTTGTTTGAAAGGAGTGGGGGTATGAGCAAGAAGGAGTGCATCGCCATGCTGCTCGCCGGAGGTCAGGGCAGCAGGTTGGGTGCGCTGACCAGCAACGTGGCAAAGCCGGCCGTCTCTTTTGGCGGCAAGTTCCGCATCATCGACTTCGCGCTTTCCAACTGCGCGAACTCCGGGGTTACGACGGTGGGCGTCCTCACGCAGTACCGTCCGTACCTGCTGCACAACTATATCGGCACCGGTGGCGCCTGGAACCTCGACGACCGTGAGGGCGGCGTCTCCATCCTGCCGCCCTACGCCACCCAGACCGGCGGCGCCTGGTACGAGGGCACGGCCGACGCCGTGACCCAGAACCTGGGCTACATCGAGCAGAACGACCCCGAGTACGTGCTCATCCTCTCCGGCGACCAGCTCTATCGCATGGACTACGCCGACATGCTGGCCACGCACAAGAAGAACGACGCCGACCTCACCATCGCGGTCATGCCCGTGCCCTGGGAGGAGGCCTCCCGCTTTGGCATCATCACGGCGGACGGCACCGGCCGCATCACCAAGTTCACCGAGAAGCCCAAGCAGCCGGACTCCAACCTCGCGTCCATGGGCATTTATATCTTCAGCACGGACCTGCTGGTCCGCGCGCTGAAGGAGGACGCCGCCGACCAGACCTCCGAGCACGACTTTGGCAAGAACGTCATCCCTAAGCTCCTGGGCGAGGGCAAGCGCCTCTTCACCTACGAGTTCAACGGCTTCTGGCGTGACGTCGGCACCATCTCCAGTTACCACGAGACGAGCATGGACCTTCTCGGCCCCAACCCGGACTTTGACATCTACAGCAAGGAGTTCCCCATCATGAGCAACTCCTCGATGCGCCCGCCCGCGTACGTGGGCAGAGACGGCGACATCGACGACTGCCTGGTGTCCAACGGCTGCAAGATCCTGGGTCGTGCCAAGCACTCCATCCTCTCGACCGACTGCTACATCGGCGAGCGCGCCACCGTGGAGGACTCCGTCCTTCTCCCCGGCGCGAGGGTCAAGGCCGGCGCCCACGTGGTGCGCGCCATCCTTGGCGAGAACTCTGTGGTGGAGGAGAACGTCAACCTCGGCAGCGTCGACACGACGAAGGACACGGCCGTCATCGGCAACGACGTCGTCGTTGGTAGGGGGGAGAACTAACAATGGAGAAGGTCATCGGCCTCGTCACCTGCAACTACTCCGCCAAGGAGTCCGGCCCGCTCTCCGCGAGCCGCCCCGTGGCGTCCATGCCGTTCCTCGGTCGCTACCGCCTCGTTGACTTTGCGCTCTCCAACCTGGTCAACTGCGGCATCCGCACCGTCGGCATGGTCATGCCCTACAACTACCGCTCGCTCATCGACCACGTGGGCTCCGGCAAGGACTGGGACCTGGACCGCAAGAACGGCGGCCTCTTCGTCCTGCCCGGAAGCGCCTTTGGCACTTCTCGCACCGGCGCCCGCTTCCTGCTGCGTGACCTTGTGCATAACAAGGTCTTCTTCACCCGCAGCACTGCCGATGCGGTCATCCTGACCTCGGCAAACTTCGTCTACAACATTGACCTGGACGAGGTCTACGCCGCTCACAAGGAGTCCGGCGCCGACGTGACCGTGGTCACGCGCTCCTCCTGCGGCACCTTTGACGACGCCGTCCGCTTTGACGTGGAGAACGGCCGCGTGAAGGGCGTCCACAACGGCGTCAAGTTCGGCGAGTGCATGTTCCTGGACTGCTTTGTCATCAGCCGCAAGCTGCTGCTCGACATGTTTGAGTGGTACGCCCCCACGGACTACCTGGACATCTTCGAGGCCATGGCGGGCGACTTCGGCCGCATCAACGTCCAGACCTTCGAGTTCAAGGGCTACGTGGCGCCCATCTTCACCAAGCGCGACTACTACAAGTCCAACATGGCCATGCTCGACATGGACGTCCAGGACGACCTCTTCCCGGAGGAGCGCACCGTCAAGACCAAGGCGCACGACACGCCTCCCGCCAAGAACGAGGTGGGCTCGCGCGTCACCAACTCCCGCGTGTCCTCCGGCTGCCGCATCTACGGCAACGTGAGCGACTCCATCCTGGGCCGCGACGTCATCGTCGAGCCTGGTGCCACCGTCCGCTCCGCCATCATCATGCAGGGCTGCGTCATCAAGACGGGCGCCCGCGTGGAGAACGCCATCGTGGACCGCAACAACGTCGTCTCCGCAGGTACGGAGCTTCGCGGCACCCCCGAGGACGTCCTCGTCAAGGAGAAGCCCAGCGAGTAGGTCGAAAGAGAACACACCATGTCTACTAACGCAAAGCGCAGGAAGATGAGGGTGCTGTTCGCGTCCTCCGAGGCCGTCCCGTTTGCCAAGACGGGCGGCCTCGGGGACGTCGCCGGCTCGCTTCCCCGCGCCCTCAAGCACGCGGGCGCCAAGGCCGCCGTCATCCTGCCCAAGTACTCCACCATCCCGCAGGAGTACCAGGACCGCATGAAGCACGTGGCCGACTTCTACGTGCCCCTCGCCTGGAGAAACGACTACTGCGGCATCGAGAAGGTCACCCTGCAGGGGCTGGACTTCTACTTCGTCGACAATGAGTCCTACTTCAAGCGCGACTCGCTCTACGGATACTTTGACGACGGCGAGCGCTTTGCGTTCTTTGCCAAGGCCGTGTGCGAGGCCATCGCCAGGGTGCCCGAACTGGAGTGCGACGTCCTGCACTGCAACGACTGGCAGACGGCCCTGTGCCCGGTCTTCCTGCGTGAGTTCTACCGCGAGGTGCCGGTCTGCAACAACGTCAAGTGCGTCTTCACCGTGCACAACGTCAAGTTCCAGGGCCAGTACGGCGACAAGATGCTCCAGGACGTCCTGGGCGTGAACGACATCCCCGCCGCCCGCGACCAGCTGCGCTGCGACGCGGACTCCATCAACTTCATGAAGGGCGCGCTCTGCTACTCCGACTGGCTCACCACCGTGAGCCCGAGCTATGCCTGCGAGCTGCAGATGCCCTTCTTCGGCGAGGGGCTCGACGGCATCTTCCGCCGCCGCAGCAACATCCTCTCCGGCATCCTGAACGGCATCGACCAGGGCATCTGGAACCCCGCGACGGACCCCATGATTCCCGCGAACTTCTCGCCCAAGGACATGTCCAACAAGGCCGAGTGCAAGCGTGCCCTGCAGGAGGAGCTGGGCCTGGCCCAGGACCCCACCCGCCCGCTTGTGGTCTCCATCGGGCGCCTCACCAACCAGAAGGGCCTGGGCCTGGTGCGCTACGCCATGGACGGCCTCATGGCTCGCGGCGTGCAGGTGGCCGTGCTGGGCACCGGCGACGCCGACCAGGAGGAGGCGTTCAGCTACTTCAGCAACAAGTACGGCAACCAGATGTGCGCGCGCATCGCGTTTGACAACGCGCTTTCGCACCGCATGTACGCCGGCGGTGACCTGCTGCTCATGCCGTCCGAGTTCGAGCCGTGCGGCCTCTCGCAGATGATCGCCATGCGCTACGGCACCCTGCCCGTGGTGCGCGAGACCGGCGGCCTGCGCGACTCCGTCCAGCCGTACAACAAGTTCACCGGCGAGGGCACCGGCTTCAGCTTCGCCAACATGAACGCCGACGAGATGGCAGACACCCTCCTGGGCGCCTGCGAGATTTTCTGGACCGACCAGAAGGCCTGGTCCCAGCTGCAGCAGCAGGCCATGGCCGCCGACTTCAGCTGGCGCCGCGCCGCAAACGACTACATGGACATCTACCACCGTCTCCACCCGGAGATCATCCGCTACAACAAGAGAAGAGACAGGTAAGAGACTTGAGAGCTTGTCACGTAACCTCTAAGTCGGAGTACAGAAGTCCCTTCGGTGCCGTCCAGCTGGGCGGCACCGTCGTACTGGGCATAGACGTCTGGGGAGAGGACGCCGTGGGTGCCACCCTGCGCGTCTGGACCGACGAGCGGGGAGAAGAGCTTCTCCCCATGGAGGGGGCCTGCGAGGGCGACCACGTCCACTACTCCGTGAGCTACACGCCGGCGCAGACGGGCGTGGTCTGGTACAGCTTTGACCTAGCCGCGTCCGACGGCGCCACCTGGCGCTACGGCGCCCGCGAGGGCTGGACCACCGGCGAGGGAGACTTTGCCTACGGCGACCCGCCCTCCTTCCAGCTAACCGTCTACGTCCCGCGCCAGACCCAGCCAGACTGGTACAAGAACGGCATTGTCTACCAGGTCTTTCCTGACCGCTTTGCCCGCGGGGCGGACTGGCGCGAGCGTGCCGAGAAGGCGCTGGCCGCCCACCGCGAGGGCCCTGCGCGCGTGCTGGTGGAGGACTGGGACACGCCGCCCACCTACCGCAAGAGCGAGGACGGGGACATCCTGGAGTGGGACTTCTACGGCGGCACCCTGCGTGGCGTCCGCGAGAAGCTCGACTACCTGGCAGATCTCGGCGTGACCGTGATCTACCTCAACCCCATCTTTGAGGCGGCCAGCAACCACCGCTACGACACGGCCGACTACCTGCGCATTGACCCCATGCTAGGCGACGAGGAGGAGTTCTGCGCCCTGGCCCGCGAGGCTGCTGAGCGCGGTATCTCCATCATGCTGGACGGCGTCTTCAACCACTGCGGCCGGGACTCCCGCTACTTCAACCGCTACGGCAACTACCCCGAGCCGGGTGCCTGGCAGGGCGACGAGTCTCCCTACCGCGACTGGTTCTTCTTCAACGAGGACGGCACCTATGACGGCTGGTGGGGCAACCCCGACCTTCCCGACGTAAACGAGAAGAACCCGGAGTACCACGAGCTCATTTGCGGGCAGGACGGCGTGGTGCGCAAGTGGCTGCGCGCCGGCGCCCGCGGCTGGCGTCTGGACGTTGCCGACGAGCTCTCCGACGGCTTTATCGAGGACATCAAGGCCGCAATGGTTGCCGAGCGCCCGGACGGCGCCCTCGTGGGCGAGGTCTGGGAGGACGCCTCCAACAAGATGGCCTACGGCAAGCTGCGCCAGTACTTTGAGGGCGCCGAGCTCGACGGCACCATGAACTACCCGCTGCGCACGGCGCTGCTGGCCTTCGTGCGCAACCAGATCGGCGCGCCGGAGATGGCCGCACGCCTGGAGCAGCTGCGCGAGAACTACCCGCGCGACGCGTTCTTCTCCTGCCTCAACCTGCTGGGCAGCCATGACCGCGAGCGCCTCTTCACCATGCTGGGAGACGCGCCCGACCCCGACACCCTCTCCGAGGAGGAGTGCGCGGCGTTCCGTCTGGACGAGGGTCACGCCAGCCTTGCCATGAGCCGCCTGTGGCTCACGGTGCTGCTGCAGATGACGCTTCCGGGCGTGCCCTGTGTCTACTATGGCGACGAGCGCGGCATGGAGGGCTTCCGAGACCCGTACAACCGCGCGGCCTTCCCCTGGGACGGCGGCCGCATGGACTGCGCCACGGTCTTCCGCAACGCCATCGCCGTGAGAAAGGCCCTGCCGGTCCTGACCGCGGGTGACTTCGAGCCCTTTGCCGACGGCGAGGACGTCTTTGGCTTCTGGCGCCGCGGCGAGGACGGCGAGTGCGTCTGCGTGCTTGCCAACGCCAGCCTGCACGATGCCCACACCGTGCGCGTCCCCATGGCCGGCGAGGCCGTGTCCGACGTGGTGAGCGGCGCTGTCCCCGCCGTGGTGGACGGCTGCGCCGAGGCCTTCCTCTGGCCCTTGGGCACTGCCGTGCTGCACTTCCACAAGCAGCGCCGCCTGCAGGAGCCGCTTGAGCTCGGCATGGGCGTGCTCTGCCACGTGACCTCGCTTCCCAACGAGGGCGGGCCCGGCACGCTGGGCGCCCCGGCCCGCCGCTTTGTGGACTGGCTCGCCGAGTGCGGCCAGACCTACTGGCAGGTCCTGCCGGTCAACCCGGCCGACGGCTACGGCTCTCCCTACGCCGGACTCGCCGCCTTCGCGGGCAACACCTGCCTTCTGGAGAAGGACCCCGAGGACGTCCTGGCAGAGCTCAAGGACGCCGACGACGACCCTGACTACCAGGCGTTTCTCGAGAAGAACAAGTACTGGCTCACGCCCTATGCCACCTTCCGCGCCATCAAGGACCTCCTGGGGGAGGGCCCGTGGCAGGAGTGGCCTGACGCCTACGCGCGTTTCTCGCCTGGGCTGGCACGGCGAGTGGAGCTGGCCGACGGGGTTGACCGCCACCGCAAGCTGCAGTACGAGTTCCAGCGCGAGTGGGACGAGCTGCGCGCCTACGCCAACGCCCGCGGCATCAAGATCGTGGGCGACATGCCCATGTACGTCTCGGGAGACTCCGCCGACGTCTGGGCCGAGCGCGACATCTTCGAGCTTGACGAGAAGGGCTATGCCCAGGTTCAGGCCGGGTGCCCGGGCGACGGCTTTGACCCGGAGGGCCAGCTCTGGGGTAACCCCACCTACCGCTGGGACGTTCTTGCGGCCCGTGGCTACGACTGGTGGCTCGCCCGTCTGGAGCGCGCCGTGAATACCTACGACTACGTGCGCCTTGACCACTTCATTGGCTTCAGCTCGTACTACAAGATCGCCAAGGGCAAGCCCACCCGCGAGGGGTCCTTCTCGTTTGGGCCGGGTCTTGACCTGTTCCGTGCCGCGTATCAGAAGCTTGGCCCCCTACCCTTCATAGCCGAGGACCTGGGCGTCATCACGCCTGCCGTGCGCGCCCTCATTGCCGAGACTGGCATTCCGGGCATGGACATCGTGCAGTTCAGCGATGGCGACGTGCGCGAGGGCTACGAGCCCAAGCCGGATACCGTCACCTTCACAGGCACGCACGACAACCAGACCCTCCTGGGCTTCTGCCAGAGCCGCTTTGGCCTTGAGGGGCAGGAGGCCACCCAGATGGCGGACCGCATTGCCGCCAGCGTCCTGGCAAGCAAGAACGACGTGGCCATCATGCCGCTCCAGGACGTCCTTGGCCTGGACGACGGCGCCCGCATGAACGTACCGGGCGTGGCCGAGGGCAACTGGAGCTGGCAGGCGGCGTGGGAGGACGTCGTCGCGGCAACGGGGCGCCTTACGCAGATGGCGCAGGCCTCCGGGAGATTCCGCGAGGCCAGCGCCCAGGCGTTGCGCGGAGGTACCTTCGCGCCCTAACCTAGGGCAGTTGAGAGTTTTTTTGGCGCCTCGGCGCCACGAGGCAAGCAAGCAAAGCTCGTTTTAAGACGAGAGGAGCGCAACATGAAGTCAATCATCCCCGCCGCCGGCCTGGGCACCCGCTTTCTGCCGGGCACCAAGGTGACGCCCAAGGAGATGCTGCCGGTGCTGGACAAGCCAGTCATCCAGTACGTCGTCGAGGAGGCCCTGGCGCCTGAGGAGGTGGACGAGTGCATCATCGTCTCTTCCCAGGCCAAACCCCAGATTATGAGCTACTTCACCCCTGACCTGGCCCTTGAGGACCTGCTGCGCTCCCGCGGCAAGGAGGCCTACGCCGACGCCGTCAAGGAGGCCGGCTCCCTTCCCGTGGACTTCTGCTTCCAGAGCGAGCCCTTGGGCCTGGGCCACGCCATCCGCTGCGCCTCCTACGCCACCGGCGACGAGCCCTTCTTCGTGCTCCTGGGCGACTACATGGTGCCCGACAAGAAGATTCTGCCCCGCATGATGGAGGTCTCCAAGGCCCACGGCGGCGCGTCCGTCATCGCCGTTGCCCCGTGCCCGGAGGAGGAGGTCAGCCGCTACGGCATCATCGCCGGCAAGCAGGTGGGCTCCATCGCCGAGTTCCCCGAGGCTGGCGAGAACGACGAGGGCGCTGTCTGGAAGCTCACCGGCATGGTCGAGAAGCCCAAGGCCGCCCTTGCCCCCAGCCGCCTGTTCATCGTCGGCCGCTACCTGCTCTCCCCGCGCGTCATGGAACTGCTGAAGGACCAGAAGCCCGGCGCCGGAAACGAGATCCAGCTCACCGACGCCATGGAGCGCTGCCTTGCCGAGGAGGAGTTCTACGCCCTGGTCATCGACCCCAAGGAGGGCTACGACACCGGCACCGTGGCTGGCTGGATCGCCACCAACGCCCGCATGGCCCAGGCCGACCCGCGCTTTGCCTCCGCCTTCGAGGAGGCCATGAGCGAGTAGGGACTGCCGGGCGCCCTTCCGGTCTTGTACGGGGGACTCCGCCATCTTGTACAGCGGACCCTTTCATCTTGTACGAAGTTAAAATTTGCATGTCGGCGAGAAGTGCATAGAACTTCTCGCCGACATGCTTTTTTCTGGCGAGAAATGCATAGAGGAATTGGTGGACGGTGTACAAGATTGAGCTGCGGGTTGTACAAGATTGGGGTGGTGCGCTGTACAAGATATAATTCTTAGATGCTGGGAACCTGGTTCTTTTCATCTAGGGCCAGGTGATTGGACAGGGTGTAATTCCGTGCTGGCTGTCGAATGACGCCGCATAATACCCCGCTCGCCGTTTACTCCTTTGCATGGGGTAAGGAGCGAATATAGTTGACTTGAGTTATGTCAACGCACTCTATGGGGGATTACATTGGTGGCGCTCGACGTAATCGTGATCTCGTGCTTTGCTGCGAACATGGCTTTTTGGCCGTTATCCTTTCTTGGGGGAATACCCCTGCTCACGTCGATTGACGTGCTTAATTTGATATCGCTGTCCTCTCTGTTTGCGTTGGCTGTTGGACGTCTGATGCCACTGAGAGCTGTCTCCGCCATCCGCTCGAAAAAGACGGCTTTGCACGCCTGCTCGCTGGCGCTTCTGTCGCTGCCGACGGCTCAGGGTATTATCTGCCTCCTTGGTTTCAGAGGTCCGACTGAGCCCTTTTTGTTGTTCGGAGTGCTCTCTGAGCTTGCCGGTCTTTTGCTATATGGGCTTGTTTTGCCAGCCTCTTCCGAAGAGGGGAAGTCCGGTGCTGCAAGCTGCTTAGCCGCTTTTGTTGTGGCTGTTTGTGCGACATATGGTCTTGCTGCGGGCGTTGACGCCTTTGACCCCAGCTCAGTTTCTATTTCTTCGATTGTGTTTCGTGTATTATGCGCGGGCTGCATGGGAGTCTTCTTTCGTGAGCGGAAAAGCGAGCAGATTAATCTGCTGCTTGCAGCGGGAGCGATTGTTGGGGTCCAGCTTGCCTTGACTTTGGGAGCTTGCTCTGATGCCATCATGACGCTCTTGTCCGTCTTGATGCTTATTTGCCTGGCGTTGCCCAGCCTTTGGGGCGTTGCTCCTAGAGCCAAATCGAGGTCGGTGCCAGAAGAGCCGCAACTATTAAGCGGACATAACGCGCTGGATCATCTTGGCCTTTCCGAAGGCGAAAGGAAAGCCGTTGAGCTGACAATGGCGGGAATGACTTCATCGGAAGCGGCGGTTCAGATGGGGGTTAAAGCCCCAACTGTAAGGAGCTATCTGCAGAGGGCGTATAAAAAAGCGGGGGCGACCTCTTTTGGAGAGCTGAAAAAGCAACTCCCTTCTGATTCCCGAAGCGTTGTGGACGAAGCGAAGGAAGAAACCGAAGGCACTGCCGAATTCAGGACGGCTTTCTCTCCCTTGCTGATTGGACTTGTTTACCTCCTCCCTCTGAGCGGGCTCGGTCTGCCTGTAGCCAGTCTTTATGCTTGGGTTCCTGTTGGCATATTCATCTGGTCGGCGCTTGATCAAATCAACCTAAAGATCGTGGCCATTCTTGGGTTAATCTCATCAACGCTGATAGGCGCTTCATTTGTGGCCATATCCGTTGATCAAGCCATGGGATGGACTGCGGGGCTATCTACGACTATTGGTCTGTCCTCAGCAACGCTGACTCTTTGCATCACAAGCGCTTGTACTCGCTGCTGTGGAGAAAGGCCGACTGATGCGATGGCGGGTGCGAGTTGTCAAATGGCCCTTTTGATTCCGTGTATTGCGCTGCTTCTTGTTTCGGGCTATTCGACAGTTACCAGAGGCATCTTAGTGTGCCTAAGCGGTATTGGTCTCTTTCTCCCTCTTGTCTTGCGTTCGCAGCGGTCGGCGAGCTCCATTCCTGGAGGGCGCATTGGAAATCCGCTAGATTTTCTAGCGGCTCTTTATTTGGGAGCCGTTGCCTGTGATGCAAATATGAGCCACTGCCTCTTTTTTAGTCGCCTGTTTGCGATGCTCTTTTTGTTCTTGATAGTAGTTGCGCAAACGGTTGAACTGCTAAAGTGCACGTCGTTTTCAGGCAAAAAGAGGGTCGTTTTGCTTGCTGCTATTGTGTGCTTCACCGCACTAGCGTCAGAGGATGGATGCATTGCCATTCTGACATCGGCAATACTGCTCAATGTTTTATCTATTTGCGTCCCAATTGATAATGCTCCGATAAATCGACGAGCGCTGCTTGGCGTTGCGCTTGGGATTGTACTGGCTCTGTGCGCGGAGAGATTGGACTACGCTTCTCCCGCCGCAACGGATTTTGTCCTTCGAACGGCGATGGGGAAGACGGTGGTAAGAACACTTGTGTTTGATGCCGGATCCGTTTTGGTCGGGATTGTCCTCCTTGCAGATAGTCTTTCAAAGGGAAAGGTGATAAAGAACGAGGAGCCTGCTGGTTCACGGGCGCTGCAGTATCTACAAGCAAGAGGACTGACCGACCTGGAGGCGCGAATAGTTTTGGCTACCGTTCAAGGGGAGTCTCCAACAGCGATTGCGCACAGCCAAAACTGTACGCTAGGTACAATCAACTCTGCCAGACATAAGGCTTACCATCTTTTGGGAGTTCATTCAAAGGGTGAGCTAACGTCGCTTCTTGAGGAACATTTGCGCACGTCGTTTAAGGTGTAATCACCCTTAAGCGCTATTTCATATGGTCTGATGGCAGACGAGCTTGGTGCTATCTCCTACTGTCGCTTGCAATGGAGTTGCAAGCGGTCAAGGAGGACCATATGACTAAGAAGTTGATAACCCGTCGTGATTTGTTGGTTGCCATGGCCACTGCACTCGCCCTTCCATCGACCGCCTATGCATCGGCGGAGCCTTATAGCTGGTATGGCAACTCCTTCACCCTCGCTTCGGGAACATGGACGACTCCGGTTCGCTACTTTGATGGAAATAACATAGGAATTGAAATGAATTGCTCGGCCGCGAGGAAGGGCAATTTTACGGTGACCCGTTGCCGGTCGAATGGCGCGACCATTGGCGTGAAGTATTTCTCCTATCAGGGGTTTACTAAGGCGACGTGGCCAAGCGCTGGGCCGGGCAATTACTACTTCAAGCTCTCAAAAGTCGACGACGGGGTTCGTGTGAGTTCTTCGGATGTGGCCATGTACAGCTGGTGACACTTTGCTTAGGAGCGGTCTGCGGAGATCGGCAAATAAAAGAAGCTTATGGGTGTGCTGGCCGCGGTGGCGGTCTCGCTTAGCGTTATGCCGGGCATGGCGCTCGCGTCTTCGCCAGCAATTCTGGGAGGGTGGTCAGAAGATGGCTCTGTTATCGAGACCCAAGCGGCTGATGGAATCGCTACATTTAGCGAGCCTCGTCACTCGGGGGAGGCGCAGCAGAGTCTGAACAGCCAGGGCACAACCATTAAGCGCGCACATGGTTGGACCACGTGGGTGGGCGTGTATCACTACACCACGGCTCAAATGGAGCACCAGGGCCTTTTCTGCAACGGCAAGGTTTTTACAACGTCGGGGCGTAAGTGGGGAACTAGCGGCACCGAGGCTTATTCTCCCTGGACCACTTTCATTCCGGAGACCTGTTGTGATCACCTTGGCCAGGCTCGCACCTATTACGGGCGTTAGACCTAACTCTTGAGTGCAGGAGGCGAGAAGATATGAAGCCGTTTCTTAAGAGAATGATGCCGACCGCCGCGCTTCTTCTCGCCTCCTTTTTGCTTGTGGGTTTGGCAGTCACCCTTCGCATGAAAGGTAAGGCCTTTGAGCTTGAGCGGGATGGATTTGCCACAAGCACCTCGTTTGTCGTGACAGATGACGAAGTTTCTTTGGCTGACCTGGGGCCGTTTGCCAGTGCGTTGCTGGAAGTCGATCGTGGCGTATGGTTGTTTGAGGCTAACCGCTATGGGTCGGCTGCGCTGCCATTTCACAATGGCCCGGGGTTGTCGGGCTCTTGTCCCGAGGCGCTAGTGGGCTCTTCGAGGCTCTCTGAGGTGCAGGACGGTTGTTTTGTATGGAACGGGACGCCGTACAAGGTTGTGGGCATCTTGGGCCAGAGGGATGAGAGCCTGCTCTCCGATGCGGCCCTTCTCTCTGCAAATGACCTGCTAAAGGGGTATCCCGCCTCTGCTTTGCGATTTGATGGCCTAGGGACAAAGACTTTGCTGAGGCTCGGTTTCCCAGACGCAAAAGCCCAAAGTCTGAGTTCCGCTCTCTCAAGCAGGCTTGGAGACGCCGCCGTTATCTCCCTTTTCACGTTGGCATCTTTGTTGGTTGGTTGGTGCGGTGCTCTTCTCGCTACGCTGCGGTATGCCCGTGGCGCAAGGGATGAGTATCGAGTTCGTTGCCTGCTTGGCACTCAGCGGATTGTTCTACTCCGAGGTGCTATTGAGCTCGGTGCCCTTGCAGTTGGAGCATCAATCGCGGCAGCTGCATGCCTGGGGAACGTTGACCTTGCGGTTTTCTGGTCTCCCTGGTTTCTGCTGGTCATGGCACCGCCGCTTGTTACGGGAGCCGTTGCGGCATTGTGCTTGAGAGGAGGGCAACATGCTTGATGAGTTGATATGTGACTTCAAGAGTTGCTGGCATCTCAGGATCATAAAGTGCTGTATTGTCGTGACAATTGCCCTGTGCGCCTACACGCTGCTCTCCTTCGTGGCTTCCACAAACGGGGCAATCAAGCAGAGCTTTTCTAGGCAGGCCGACTACGACATCTACTCACTGGTTGATTCATTTATGGATGACCCCGAAGGCTTTTATGCCTTTAGGCAAGACAGGGAGAAACTGAGCTCTCTCGCAAGATTCGACGAGGGCCTTTCTTCAAGTGGCTGCTTCACGTTTCTCTCGGTCTTTGACCAGCCCGTGACCGTGTTTGACTTCAAGGGTGGCGAAGAGTTTGGCTACTCATATGGCATGGGATACGGCTCCGACGTCATTGACTATGGGGGAAGAAGCGCCTTTAACGCCAAGGCGGTCCAGCTGAATCGGGCAGCCTTTGATTTCTATGGACTACGAGTGGCAAAAGGCGCGTCTTTGCCATGGGGTGATGCCGACTGGAATGAGCCGAACCTCCCCGTTTTGCTTGGCTCGGCTTATGTGGGGGCCTACGACCTTGGGGACATCTTGGAGGGAGATCTCTACGGCCAATCAATGAGGTTTGAGGTAATGGGATTTCTTGAAGAAGGCTCCAGCATCTTGTATCAGGGCAATCCTGCTTTTGGGCTTGATTGCTCGATTGTGATTCCATATCCATCATCCTTTGAGGAGCTCGCGAATCTCGAGGGCAGTTTTGGCGGTATTGCCTTATTTGCGTATGTGAATGGCGAGCTCGCTGTGGCAAAAGGAACCCAGGCATCCGTTCTGCTCGATGCGCTGGACCGCATCTCGGCTGACAGCGGATTTGATGGATATGGGGTGGCGGGCCTCTACGACTATTCGACCAAGGTGACCCAGATTCGCCAACTCATTGAGGATAATGTCGCTACTGTCGGCCTGATGGGAGCGCTACTGCTTGGCGTGGGGTGCGTGGTTCTTGCGGCAGCAAATTCTGCCCTCGCCTCTGGGCATTCAGGGCGCCGGCGCTTGGCTGAGATACTGGGTGTTGCAGACGTGTGGCAGCGCGAGGCTACTGGGATGACACTGCTCTGGTGGTGCGCGACCATCGCGCTGACCATGCTGTTGACGGGCTGGCTTCCTTATCAAAATCTGGCTTTTCGATTCATGATCTTGGGAGCATTGCTTCTGGCTGCCCTCATTGACACAGGATTCTGTCTGATTCAGGAAAGGCGGGTTGGCCAATGATCTGCCTCAGAGGGATAAACAAAGCATATTGCGAGAAGAACGGAGAAGAGCGTGTCATCTTTCGCGACCTCGACTTTTGCCCCGCCAACGGGGAGCGATCGGTTGCGATTCTGGGCCGTAGCGGTTCTGGAAAGACAACACTTCTGAGGATAATCGCTGGTCTTGACGTTGACTACGAAGGTAAATATCTCTTTGAGGGGGAGGCTCAAGCCAAAGACATGGCTGCGGCGGCCACTCTTAGGCGTGAGTTCATAGGCGTCGTGCCGCAAAACGCTCTGGTCCTTGAAGATAGGAGCGTTCTGGCAAACGTCGAGCTGGGCGTACCTAAAGGCATTGACAAGAAGCAGGGGGCGCACGGCTGCTTGGAGAGGGTGGGTCTTCTCGACCGTGAGCGTACGTCGGCGGCAAAGCTGTCTGGTGGCGAGGCTCAGCGAGTGGCCATAGCGAGAGCCGTTGCGAAACAGCCCCGGCTCCTTTTGGCCGACGAGCCGACCGCGGCTTTGGACGAGAAGACCGAGGCGGAGATTCTCACCTTGTTTGAGCGACTTGTGGCCGACGGCACGAGAATCATTATTGCCACCCATAACCAGGCGGTTGCCAACTGGTGCGACTCAAAGTATGAAATAGAGGATTATCGCCTTGTGAAGGTGTAGTTGCCGCTAGACCCTCCGAACCAGGTTCCCGCCATCTAGATGCTAGGGACCTGGTTCTTTTCATCTACAATTGCCGCAGACAACTTGAGAAGCGAAGCCGGGGCTGCGTGCAGCCTCGGCCGCTTTGCGTGCGAAAGGCCTGCCCCATGTTCATCAACCGCGTTTCTCGCCGACTGCTGGCCGCGCCCGAGATGGCGCCCCTGCTGAGGGAGCTTTCCGCCGGAAACGACGCCACGCTGGCCGTGGCGCAGTCCGCCCGCCCGCTGGTGCTGGCCGCGCTCTGGGCCAAGGACCCGCGGCCGTGCCTCCTGGTGGTCTCCGGCGAGGAGGCGGCCGACCGCACGGCGCGCTCGCTTGCCGCATGGCTGGGCCAGGACATGGTCTGCCGCTACCCGGAGCGCAAGGACCGTCCCTGGTCGGAGGCTGCCCCGGACGACGCCGTCGTCGGCGCGCGCTGCCAGGCCGTGAGCCGCCTTGCCGCTGGCGAGAAGTGCCTGGTGGTGGCCAGCGCCCACGCGCTTTTGCGCCGCGTGCCGCCCGTGGGCAGCGGCTACTTTGCCTCCAGCACGTTTGCCGTGGGGGACGAGGTGCCCTTCGAGGACGTGCCGGCACTTCTCGTCGGCATGGGCTACGCGGACAACGGCGGGGCGGATGCCGCCGGCGCCTTCCACGTCCACGGCGACGTGGTGGACGTGTGGCCCGCGCAGATGACCTCGCCCGTGCGCATGGAGTTCTTCGGGGATGAGATCGACCGCATCCGCCGCATGGTGCCCTCCACGGGCCAGACCATCGGCGAGCTGGAGTCCGTCACGGTGAGCCCCTGCCGCGAGATGGCCTTCACGGACGAGACAGTGCGCCGCGCCTCCCGCGCTCTGTACAACCGCGCCCAGAACGACGACCGCATAGCCGCCGACCTGGACCTCATTGAGCGCCGCGCCCCGCAGCCGGCCCTGGAGCGCTACCTGCCCGTGCTCTACGGCGGCAGCGCCTCGCCGCTGGAGCACATGTGCGAGGAGGCCCTGGTGGTCCTGGCCGAGCCGCGCGCCCTCTTTGACGACTGCATGCGCGCCATGGACGAGGTCATGGTCGCCGCCGGAAGCGCCCACGTCAGCACCGAGGGGCTCTACACGCCGCCGCGACAGATGGACTTTGGCCGCCAGCAGAGGCTTTCCTTCTCGTCCATCCTGCGTGCGGGGTCCGGTGCCGTGACGGCGGAGCTGCCCGTGCGCCAGCCGGGCATCGCGGGCTCCGACGCCAAGCTGCTGGGCCGCGTGCGCCAGCTTCTGGCAGACAACGGCTCGGTGCTCTTTGCCGTGCCGGACCGGGCGGCCCGCGAGGCCCTTGAGCTGCGCTTCAATGACGAGTCAATCCCGTTTGCGGAGTCCCTGGGCTCGGCCGAGGACAACGCCTGCCGCATCACGGACCCGGCGGCGCCCGACTCCGGCCGGCCCCTGCCGCGCGGCCAGGTCACGTTCTTTGACGCGCCGGTGCCGGCGGGCATCGTCATCCCGTCCGCGGGCCTGGCGGTCTTCTCGGTGAGCGATCTCAGCTCCCGCACGGCAAAGTCCCGCCGCCGCGCGCGTCGCGTAGACCCCACGAGCGTGACCTTCCCCTTCAAGCCGGGAGACTACGTCGTCCACGCCACGCACGGCATCGCCCTCTTTGCCGACATCGTGCGCCAGGACGTGGCCGGCAAGGACCGCGACTACTTCCTGCTTGAGTACGCGGGCGGCGACAAGCTCTACGTGCCTCTTGAGCAGGTGGACCGCATCACGCGCTACGTGGGCCCGGACGGCAAGAGCCCACGCCTCACGCGCCTGAACACCGCCGACTGGAGCCGCGCCACCGGCAAGGCCCGCAAGAGCGCCAAGAAGCTGGCGTTTGACCTGGTGGACCTCTACACGCGCCGTGCCTCCGTGACCGGCTACGCCTTTGGCCTGGACACTCCCGTCCAGCAGGAGATGGAGTCCAACTTTAGCTACGAGCTCACGCCCGACCAGGCAAGCGCCGTGGCCGACATCAAGGCCGATATGGAGGCCAGAAAGCCCATGGACCGCCTGCTCTGCGGAGACGTGGGCTTCGGCAAGACCGAGGTGGCCCTGCGCGCGGCCTTCAAGTGCTGCCAGGACGGCAAGCAGGTCATGGTGCTGTGCCCCACCACCATCCTGGCGCAGCAGCACTACGAGACGTTCTTCTCGCGGTTTGCCCCGTTTGACCTCAAGGTGGCCGTGCTCTCCAGGTTTGTGACGCCGGCCCAGCAGAGGCGGGCGCTGGAGGGCTTTGCGGAGGGCTCGGTGGACGTGCTCATTGGCACGCACCGCCTGCTGTCTGCCGACGTCAACCCCCATGACCTGGGCATGGTTATCATCGACGAGGAACAGCGCTTTGGCGTGCAGCACAAGGAGCAGCTCAAGAACATGCGCGAGCAGGTGGACGTGCTGACGCTCTCGGCCACGCCCATCCCGCGCACCATGCAGATGGCCATGAGCGGCGTGCGCGACATGAGCCTCATCATGACGCCGCCACCGGGCCGCCTGCCGGTCAAGGTCACGGTGGGGGAGTACGACCCCGACCTGGTGAGCGCCGCCATCCGCCAGGAGATGGGTCGCCGCGGGCAGGTCTACTACGTGAGCAACCGCGTCCACACCATCGACGACGCGGTGGAGCGCGTGCGCGAGGCGGCGCCCGAGGCCCGCATCGGCGTGGCGCACGGC
>ERZ824488.2167-NODE-2167-length-18428-cov-4.932727_pt1 | contig 18428 bp, 21 predicted proteins | sample MGYA00519936_ERZ824488 | MGnify/ENA primary metagenome ERZ824488 (study PRJEB31778, sample SAMEA3449153) | human gut metagenome | biome: human gut; feature: human-associated habitat; material: faeces | place: United Kingdom | collected 2010/2012 ... | reverse complement strand
ACCGTCATCCGTACATGGATAATAATTACCAGATACTGCTTCCATCTCTTTTTCAAGGATCAGCATATCCTTTGTCTTGGAACCGATGATAACATCCGCATCTACGCCGTGCTCATGCAGCCATTTTACCTGTGGATAGACAGGTGCTGCTCCGACACCGCCTCCTACGAACAGGATCTTTTTCTTCTTCAGTTCTTCGATATCTTCTTCTACGAGTTCTGAAGCATTTCCGAACGGACCTGTGAAATCGCGGAAATAATCTCCTGCTTTTAATTCTTTCATTTTTGTTGTGGATGCTCCGACCGGCTGGAATACGATTGTGATCGTTCCGGCTTCTCTGTCATAGTCACAGATTGTAAGTGGGATTCTTTCCCCTTTTTCATCCATCTTTACAATGACAAACTGTCCCGGTTCACAATGTCTTGCTACACGAGGAGCTTCTACATCCATCAGAAAGATGTTAGCAGTTAATTGTTCTGCTTTTAAAATCTTGTACATCTTATTTCCTCCTAATTCCCAATATTACTATTATCATAATACGGCTTGTTCTATTTCGCAAGTAAAACCATATTTTTCAAAAAATGTCGATAAAATTGTTCAAGATTCGTTTTATTGTATATGGAATAGATTTTGATTTTTATACCAAAGTACGCAAAATGGCTGCCACATAAACCTATGTGACAGCCGCCGTTATCTGATTTTTGTTATTTAAAAATCAACTTCTGTTCCATAATATGTACATGTAAATAATTTAGCCATTGTTGCAGGATCAATTGCTCTTGGATTAGATCCTGTACAGGCATCACCAACTGCAAGTTCTGCAATCTTATCCAGTTTTTCTTTGAATTCCTCTTCGTTGATTCCGAATTCTTTCAGAGTCTTAGGAATATTCATCTTTGCATTGAACTCATCAATCTTTGCACACAAGCTGTTGATCAGAGCTTTTTCTGATGTTCCAGGAAGTCCCATTCTGCGTGCAATCTCTGCATAACGTGATGCAGCCACTTTATCTTTTGCATTGTATTTGATTACATATGGCAGATAGATCGCATTAGCACATCCGTGAGGAATATGTCCGGTTGAGAATGCTGCTCCTGTCTTATGAGCCATAGAATGTACGATTCCAAGTAATGCATTCGAGAATGCCATACCAGCCAGGCACTGTGCATAATGCATCTGCTCTCTTGCTTCCATATTCAGGTTATAAGATGCCGGCAGATAATCCAGAACCATCTCGATTGCCTGCAGTGCAAGTGGATCTGTAAATGGACAGTTGAGTGTTGATACATAAGCTTCGATCGCATGTGTCAGTGCATCCATTCCTGTGTAAGCAACCTGTTTCTGAGGAAGTCCTTCTACCAGTTCAGGATCAACGATTGCAACGTCCGGTGTGATGTTAAAGTCTGCCAGAGGATATTTGATTCCTGTATTGTAATCTGTGATTACGGAGAATGCTGTTACTTCTGTTGCAGTTCCTGATGTAGATGGAATGGCTGCAAATTTTGCTTTCTGACGAAGTTCAGGGAAACTGAATGGCGTGATGATATTCTCAAATGTCTCATCCGGATACTCATAGAATACCCACATAGCTTTAGCCGCATCGATTGGAGATCCACCGCCCATTGCTACGATCCAGTCAGGCTCGAATTCCTGCATTACTTTTGCGCCCTTCATAACAGTCTCTACAGACGGATCCGGTTCAACACCTTCGATCAGTTTAACTTCCATTCCGCCTTCTTTCAGGTAGTTCACTGCTTTGTCCAGGAATCCCTGACGCTTCATAGATCCGCCGCCAACTACGAGGACAGCTTTTTTACCTTTCAGATTCTTTAATTCGGATAAACATCCTTTTCCGTGATAAACATCTCTTGGTAATGTAAATCTTGCCATTTCAAACACGCTCCTTTTAAAATATTGTGTTAATCTTTTAACACAATTGTACTACTCGCGAATTTCTTTTTCAAGTCTTTGGGGCGATAAAATTGTGATTTTTTTAATATTATAGTGTATTTCTTCTATCTGTTTGTTACTTCTATATAACAAATGTATATTTAGAAGATTTTTTTCCGATTTATAGCTTTTTGATGTTTGTTAAAATATCTCTTATCTTAACTACTTTTAGTTGTATTTTTGTTGCTTTTCTGTTGTAACAAAATATCTTAGTTTTAAAAATTTTAAAATCTGCAAAAATTCTTTTCTGTTTCAAAAGATTTCGCTTATTTAATAACGATTAAAAATCATTGATAAGCATTAAGTATTACATATTTTTGCCAAAAGCTTTGTTAAAAATGTAACACTAAAATTAAATTAATAAATAAAAATTTGAATTGTCAAAATAGTTTAAAATAAATATTCCTGAATGAACGAAATATCATATACAGGTATGGTTATTTCTGTTGAGTCCAGTTTTAATGACTCAATAAATGAGTTCATTACTTCACTTGTATCATAGATGATGACCTCTGGTTTATGAATGACATAAACTTCATTTGTAAATTCTTCTGAATAATGACCTAATATCTCCGATACTACTTTCATATTCATATTGTTTTGATCTAACAGTGTTGCATAAGTGTGCCGTAAATCGTGCCATACATGTTTTGTACAATCAATATTACATTTCTTCATTAGTTTCTTAAAATAATAATACGGTCTTGCGATTGCCTTCCCGTGATCCCTAAACAAAACAAAATCTAAGTTTTCATCAAATTCCGGATCATTTTTCAGTGTTTCTTCATATCGTGCTCTTGCCAGATACAGCTCATCCATAATAAAATCAGGAAGCGGGACGTATCTTTTACTGTTACGAGTTTTTAATGTCCTCTTTTGAGAAAGTAACGTATTGTCATCGAACCCCTCATTATCATATCCTCTTCCCAACTGACAGTCGATTAAGAGTTGTTTTTTTTGAAAGTCGATTTTTGAAAAACAGATCGCTCTTGTTTCACTTACACGTGCTCCTGTTGAAGCAGACAGCAGTAAAAATAAATAGAATGTATAATCCATTTTTCTTGCGGTCAATAATAAATTCATAAGTTCGTTCAGCGTAAATGCGTTTTTCTTAGTAGGTGGTTTAGTAATCTTCTTTTCTTTTTTGCAAATTTCTATTGCCAGTGGTGCCGGATTTGATATAATAATCTGCTGATTCTTTGCATATTGAAAAGAATTTTGAATCATTTGCATCATAGCTTTGTATGCGCTAAAAGTTTCGCACTTGTTGATGAAATTTTTTAAATCTGTTGTGGTTATAGAATCCATATAGGTGTCTGGTCTAAAATATTCACAAAACCTTTTAACCGGTGTTGCATAGTATTTAAACGTATTATAAGCATATTTACATCCATCTATAATGTAGTAATATAACCAGAAATTGTAAAATTCCTTTAAAGTAAATCGGTATGGCATATATTGATTTTTGGTAAGTTTTACAATTAGATTGTCACGATATTTCATAGCTTCCTTCGCAGAAGCAAACCCACCCTTTTGACGGTTCAATGTAGAACCATCACCCAAAATCAGAGTAAAACGGATACAGTATTTTCCATGTTGAAAAGTCGGGTTTTGCGGAAAATTCCAGTTAATAATATTTAACTGGTCAAATCGTGAATCATAAGGTGGACGAATAAATTGTTTTTGATTCTTATTCATAGCTTCACCCTGCCTTTCTTGCAAGATGAGTAATAGGATCAAAGTTGCTGGATAAGAAATCCAGAATATTATCCCTGCCTTGAATTTCACCGCAATAGATGTCAAATGTAGTTGATACGGAAGCATGTCCTAAGATATGACTGATTTCTTCCAGAGGTACATTTTGCTCCAAAAGAATTGTTGCACATAAATGGCGCAATCCATGAGCTGATATTTTTGGTAAGCCATTTTTTTTGCATATTTTATATAATCCTTCTGTAACGGTTTTGCTTGAAATCAGTTCGCCTCCAAATCCAATACATATATAGTTTCTCCAATATGATACTGCATTAGGATGTGTTTTAAAATATTGTTTATTCTTTTCTCTTCTTCTGTAAAGTTCATCTACTACAATATCAGGTACTTTTATTGTCCGGTAACTGGAACCGGATTTTGGAGGCTTAATACAATCCTCGTTTAAACACTTTTCTACACCATGTTCTGTTTTGATAGTTATGAAAGATTCATGCCTGAAATACAAAGCCGATTTTTCTTCGTCTGAAAATGGTAAGTTCCTCATCCTTCAGGGAAAAGATATCTTTGCCATCCACGAATACTTTGCCGGAGCTTGGTCTGTCCAGACCACCCAGCATATGTAAGAGGGTGGATTTGCCACTGCCGCTTGTGCCCACAATAGCCACAAACTCTCCTTTTTCTACATTGAGACTCACGCCATCTAAGGCATGTACACAGGCCTCACCTGTTCCATAGGTTTTCTTCAAATCACATGCTTGTAAAATGTCCATATATCCTCCTTAAAAACGAGATAAAATACGCTTCGCGAATTTGACTCGTTGCCCGCGTAAACTAAAAAACTGTATGCAGCATTTTTCGCTACATACAGATTATTACACAATATTCTTTCCAGATTCTTTCCGGAACTAATTAAATTATTACAGTTTTGAAAGATTTAAGCCGATTTTGGCAGAAACACAGAAAAAGTACTGCCCTGTCCATATACGGAGGACACCTTTATGTAGCCGCCCTCTTCACTTAGAATCTGCCGGCTTAAATACAGTCCTATGCCCACACCTTCCATATTTTTGGTATCTTCTGAGCGGTAAAATCTTGAAAAGATCTTAGGAAGCTCCTCCTCTTTTATGCCGATTCCGCTGTCTTTTATATCAATTCTTACAAACATTTCATATGCAGTAACAGATAGGCTTATAGTGCCCGCGTTTGTGTATTTTAAAGCATTATCGAGGATATTGCAGATGGCTTCCAAAGTCCACTTGCTGTCAAAATAAGCTTTTTCATCAGTATCATGAAGTATAAGCTCAAGCCCTTTAGCCCTGGCTTTGAACTCTGTCTCTTTTACAGCCAGTGTCAGCATGGACTTAAGAGCTTCTTCCTGTGGGGAGAGCTGCAATATGCCGTTTTCAAGCCTTGACAGCTTCACCAGAGAGGCGATTAAAAACTGCAATTTTTCCGACTGGGCATGAAGCTGGACAATATTTTCACGCATCTGGACTGATAAATTGTCAGTATCATCCTCAAGCAATAGCTCGCTGTATAAGAGCAGATTGGCTATGGGAGTCTTGGTCTGGTGGGAAATATCCGCAATTAACGACTTAATCTTGTCCTTTTCCAGCTCCACATTTCTGGCAGAGACCACAGAAGCACTCAGATAATGGGCGAACCTGGACTCAAGCGAGGACAAGCGTGTCTCGTCAAAGCTTTTTTCAGAAAAATTCCCTTTGGCTGCCTCATTTAACATATTTTCTATTCTATCAATGGTTTTCTTCGTGCGCAGATGGTTGATGGAAATTACAAGTGCTGTAATTACAAGGCATATGCCCACGATACAGATGGCTGTATTATAGTTATTCATTCAAATCTATATCCTATTCCATATACTGTTTTAATGCTGTCCGGTGTGCCAAGCTTGTCCCTGAGCCTCTTGACAGACACAGAGAGGGCATTGGCATCCACAAATTCCGCGCTGTCATTCCAGACTCTGTCCAGAAGAAAATCTCTGCGGAGGTTTATGCCCTCATTTTGAACCAGAAGCCTTAAAAGACGCTGCTCGGTCTTACTAAGCTCGATTTCCTGTCCATCTACTAAAAATATCATTCTCTCAAAATCAAATTCATAACAGCCCTTCTTATATACACTGGCAGAGGTATGTGCCTGTAAGCTTTCCGCCTTTCTAAGCTGGGTATTTACCCTTGCCCTTAATACTGACAGTGAAAAAGGCTTTGTGATGTAGTCATCTGCGCCAAGCTCCAGCCCCTTTACTATATCCATGTCGGTATCGTTTGCGGTCAGGAGAATAACCGGTATAGTTGGATAGTTTCTCTTTAGTTCCTGTAAAAAATCAAGCCCGCTTCCATCCGGCAGATTTATGTCAAGTAATATGAGAGACGGACAGCCGCACAGGAGCTGGTCTCTTGCAGCTTTTATAGTCTCACAGGAGACTATCCTTCTGTTCTCTGTCTTTAATGCCTTGCACAAGCCCTGATTTAAGGCTATATCGTCCTCTAGGATTAGTATTTGCTCCATCTGTATTTCCTCATAGTCAATCAATATTTTAGACTATTATAGCACAGGAGAATTTTATCTGCAGTAAAACTTGCTGAAATTACTAATCTTTCAAGTATTCCTTGCTTGATGCCATATTTCCACCTCAAATTCCTATTTGATTCTCCCATTATAACATCTCACTACATCTCCTTCAACGTAAAGCTCACCGTCCACAATCCCTTATAACTGGTATCCTTTTTCAGCTTCGCTTTATACCCAGTCACATACATCTCAGACAGTTTCAGCTCCGATGTCTCCACATCAAAATACTGCACGCTGATCTTATCCAGTTTCGCATACCCTGCCAGCTTCTTAAGCCACTTCGCCGTAACAGAAAACGACACCGGAATGCTCACAACGCCATGCCGCACCACATCCCTCTGTGTCGTCCCTGCTTCCGTCTCACCGCCAGAATCCGCTTCCACATCCTCCAGCTCCACCTCATAGGAATCTCCGGATTATGTATATACCACATATGTCTGGTATTCCGGGACATGATGGTCACATCCCGGTCATCCATATAAATTATTTCAAAATATCCCGGATCCAGACATTCAAGATCTTCCCTGCTAAACACCTGGTGCCTCCTTTCCAAAATACCCTTCCAGTGCTTTCTCCATGATTTCCTGCACCGCTCCGGCATCCATCTGCCCAAAATACCTCTCATACAATTCCACCGGCAGCTTCACAGACACACTCTGCGGCTTCTTCTGTTCTTTTCCTGCCAGGACACTTTCAACCGCCTCTTTCGTAATCTCCTTTCCCATCTTCCGCAGTTCCACTGCCTGCTTCGGTTTCAGTTTCTTTCCTTCTGCTTCTGCCACCTGCTGGATCATCTTCTGCATCTTCACATTCAGATAAGACAGATCCACAGCGGCTACCATTGCCAGCGTCCCCTTATCAACGGCATCCTTAAACTCCGGAATCAGCCGGTCCAGCCGCATGTATCTGGCAATATTCCTTCCAGTCATTCCATATTCCTCACCAAGTCCATCACGGCTTTTCTGTGACTTGTGGACATCATGTCCACAGGTTCTCTGTCTGGACTTGTGGACATCGTGTCCACAGGTTTCTTCCAGAGCCTCAATCTCCTGCCGAATATCGTTTCCCCTGACTGCTTATCTTTTCATAACGTGCCACCAGCACTGCTGCCTTCTCTGATGGAAGCAGTTCTGCAAAAGATCTCTGCAACAGGTTTGTCTCGATCACATATACATAAGCATCCTCATCAGACAGATCTGTCTTCACTATCGCCGGCACTTCCGTCAATCCTGCTATCTTCGCCGCATTGGTTCTGTTATGCCCTGCAAGCATCTCATACCCCCTTGCAGCCTTCCTCACGATCACCGGATTCAGCACACCATACGCCCTGATGCTCTGTACCATATCTTCCAGACGGTCTCCCTCATACAGCCGGAATGGATGATCATAAAACGGATGGATTTCCTCAACAGGAATAGAAACAATCCCGTTCACAGCCACTGACGTATCCTGCACCGGATCCTCAGCAAGAAGATCCAGTGCGTCCCGAAATACTTTTCTTTTTGGTGCATTAGCTTTCATCCCCAGCCACCTCCTCTGCCAGATTCCGGTATGCTTTACAAGCCTTATTCTCCGGTGCATACTCCAGAAGCGGCTCACTGTAATAAATTGATTCTCCCACCTTTACTGTATTCGGTATGATGCTCTTGAAAATTCGGATCTGTCCATCAAAAGTTTCCGTCAGCTGTTCTGTGATTACCTTGCAGAGATTTGTTCTTGCATCACACATAGTCAGCAGGATTCCTGAAATCTGCAGGCGGTCATTCAGTCTGCTTCTGACTTTCTTCACTGTCCGGATAAAATCCTGCAATCCCATCATTGCCAGAAGCTGCGGATTGACAGCAATAATCACCTCATCAGCCGCCGTCAGTGCGTTAATCGTCAATGTTCCGAGCGATGGACAGGTGTCTACAATAATATAGTCATACAGCCCTCTCAGCGGCTCCAGAATGCCGGTCAGCATCTTCTCTGAACCCATCTCCATCCGCAGCTTACTGTCCACTGCTGAAAGCATCATGGATGATGAAATAAAGTCCACGCTATTTCTGCTCTGAATAAACTCTGACAGATCCGGCATTTCCTCATCTTCCAGCCGATTCATCATCAGATGTCCAATCGTCACCGGCACAGCCGCAGGATCTTCAATTCCGAAGCAGGTTGTCAGATTTGCCTGGCTGTCAAAATCAACAGCCAGAACCCTTTTTCCCATCTCAGCCAGTGAATAAGCCAGGTTCCAGGAGCTGGCAGTCTTGCCAACTCCCCCTTTAAATGATCCGCACATGATAATTCTTGCCACACTTTCTCCCCCTCTCATGCTTTCTTTCCATAACAGCCAGCACTCTGCTCTGCCACATATTTTGCAGTAATTTCTTCTTTTTCATTCTGGTATCTGATTTTCAGTTTCTTAATCTCCTCATCCATAAATGCTGTTTTTGCTTCCTGCTCCTGTGCTTTATTCACATCCGGCGTGATAATCAGCTGACCATTTTCACATTTCACCTGCACATAATCCCCAAGATGAAATCCCAGTTCTTCCAGCCACTTTCCTTTTAATGTAATTACCGGAACCGTCTCATATTTATAACCGCTCTGTCCACAAACCTTCATATTTCTTACATTTTTCTTTGCCATAGAATTGACTCCTGACTCCTTTCAGACTTGACTAATAGATTTTCAGATAAAAAGAAAAAGCCGCTGACACGTTATTTTCTAACGCATCAACAGCTTCTGTCTTGCTTTGTTTCAGTGTATTATTCGGTTTTGCAAAGGTTTATTTGCTTTCAGCATTCTCCCTGATACGGTAATAATCATCCATATCAATGCCTATTTTTACCTTGGCATCTGGTTTTCGTTTGCCCAAAAGGCACACAGTCTCACAATGATAGGTCGACGGGAAAAGATCGATGCAGCAACATTTCTCTACTCTGTAGCCACTGCTCTGGAGCGTCACCAGGTCCCTTGCCAGGCTGGTGGGTTTGCAGGAAATGTAGACCATGCGGTCCACACCGAAGCGGATGATCTTTTCCAGGGCCTTGGGGTTGATACCGTCTCGCGGCGGATCCAGGACGATAAGATCCGGCATCTCAGAGAGCTCGTCGATGACTTTCAGCACATCGCCTGCATGGAAATCACAGTTGTCCAGATGGTTGAGGCCTGCGTTCACTTTGGCTGCCTCCACGGCCTCCTCCACGATCTCGACACCCACGACTTTTTGAGCCACCGGGGCCAGGATCTGGGCAATCGTACCGGTGCCGCTGTAAAGATCGTAAATTACCTTATCCTTCGTCTCACCCACATAGCCTCTGGCCGTCTCATAAAGCACCTCCGCGCCAAAAGAGTTGGTCTGGAAAAACGAAAACGGAGAAATCTTGAACTTAAGGCCCAGCAGTTCCTCATAGAGAAAATCCCGGCCAAAAAGCGTCCGGCTCTCGTCGCACTGTACCACGTCTGCCAGGCTGTCATTAATAATATGGAGAACTCCCACCAGCTCGCCGTCCAGAGAAAGAGCCTTCAGACGCTCTGCCAAAGCGTTCATATCCGCGCTGTTCTGGGAGCTTGTCACCACAGCCACCAGAACCTCGCCGGTTTTCAGGCCTTTCCGCACGAGAAGATGACGCCAGAAGCCTGTATGACGGAGCTTGTGATAATAAGGGAAGCCGGTCTCAGCAGCAAAATCCAGCACAGCAGAGAGAATTTTCCGGAAATCTTCTTCCACGATCTGACACTGATCCACGGTCACGATATCATAGAAGCTTCCTCTCTTATGCATACCTAAGGCCAGCGGACCGTCCTTGTAGGCATCGCCGAAGGAGAACTCCATCTTATTCCGGTACTCTTTTTCCCTGGGGCTTCCCTTGATCCCCTCGAAATTCAGGTCCGGACATACCTCCCGGAGAAGTTTCTCCACCACGGAACTTTTCATCGCGAGCTGCTGCTCGTAGGGCAGATTCTGATAGGTACAGCCCCCGCAGTTTTCAAAATGAGGACAGGGCGGTTCAATCTCTCCCGGAGCCTTTTCCAGCACTTCCAGAAGTCGACCCTCGCCTCTGCCGGAACGGGCTTTTGTCACAGAAAAACGGATTTTCTGGCCCGGAACCGCATTTTTCACCACTACAGGCGCTCCCTCGATCTCCAGGATTCCCTTGTTCGGGAAACGGAGCTCCTTTACAACACCTTCTAAAATTTCACCTTTTTTCATCTGTTTTCCTTTCTCATAAAAAGAGACAGGTGCCTGCCTGACAGACATCTGTCTCACTTTTTATTTTCTCTGATCTGAGGCTTATTCCTCCTCGGAAGCTTCCTCGTCTTTCTTCTCTGATTTCTTGTCCTCCTCTTCGTCATCGAAGTAGTCGTCGAAATCATCATCAAAATCATCATCGAAATCTTCCAGATAATCCGGAGTAAAATAACGATATACTGCGTATGCGATGGCTGCCACTGCTGTTACGGCTCCGATCGCTGCCAGAACCCAGAGAACTACGTTCTTCGGCTTCTCTTCTTCTTTTTTCTGAAGACTGTTTAATAATTCCTCTAATCTGCTGTTCATATTTGCCACGTCCTTTCGCTCCTTTGCACAGACATCATGGAAAACTCCATTGCCGTTCTTCATTCTTTATTCTCGTGTTTAGTATATCACCTTTCCACGGATAATACTATAATATTTTTCTAAATCTTTTTCAGTTTTGCAAAGCCGGCGAACATTTTTTTCACGCCGCACTTGTCGAAATTCACTGTCACCTCAAAGTCTCTGCCGCCATCAGTGATGGATTCCACGATACCCACACCAAATTTGATGTGTTTCACGGTGTCGCCCACGCCGTAATCCAGGCTGCCGGCTTTCTCCACCTTGAACTGTTTCGGATCCAGAGCCTTGCTCTTGAAAGCATTTTTCGCATCCTGGAACGCCAGTTTCCGCTTGGTCGGCTGATTGAGCTCCGTCTTCGGCTTCGCCGGCTGGCCAATGCTTAAGTACTCCTCCGGGATCTCCTTGATGAAACGGGACATCCGGTTGTACTGGATCTCTCCCCTTGCCATTCTCTGACGGGCACAGGTCATGGTCAGCTGCTTCATCGCACGGGTGATACCCACATAGCAGAGACGACGCTCTTCCTCAAGATCCGTGGGGTCCTCGGAGGAAACAGTCATATAGCTCGGGAAAACGCCATCCTCCATGCCTGCCATATAGACATTGGGGAACTCCAGACCTTTCGCGCTGTGAAGGGTCATCAGCGTCACATGGTCGTCGCTGTCATCCATGGAATCAATGTCTGCCACCAGGGCCACATCTGCCAGGAAACCGCTTAAGGTCGGATTTTCCGTGCTCTCCTCGTAAGCGGCCACCTTGGAAATCAACTCGTCAATGTTTTCCAGACGGGACAGGGCCTCGTCGGTGGCCTCCGCCCTGAGCTCTCTCATATAGCCGGTCTCCTCGATGATCTCCTCCAGAAGTTCCTTCACGGAAACATGCTCGGCCTTGCTCTTCAACACCTGGATAAAGTTCACAAAAGGCTCCACCTTCATGTAGCTTCTTCCCAGAGACGGGATGCCGGAAGCTCCTTTTAAGGCCTCGTAAAAACTGATGCCATGCTCACCGGCGTACTCCTGCACTCTCGTGAGAGTGGTCGCGCCGATGCCCCGCTTTGGAACATTAATGATACGGCGAACCGCCAGATCGTCTCTCGCATTGTCCACAGTTTTCAGATATGCCAGAAGATCCTTGATCTCTTTTCTCGCATAGAAGTTTACGCCGCCGATGATCCGGTAGGGGATGCTGGCCATCAGGAGTTTTTCCTCAAACATACGGGACTGAGCGTTGGTCCGGTAAAGGATCGCGCAGTCTTTATAATGAAATTCTCCGGTGGAAATCCGTTTCTCGATATTTCTCACCACATAATCCGCTTCCTCGTAGCCTGTGGTAAATTGCCGAAGCTTGATGGGCTCACCCTCGGGATTGTTGGTCCAGAGGCTCTTTTCCTTACGGCTCTGGTTGTTTTTAATCACAGAGTTTGCTACCTTCAGGATGTTCTTGGTGGAACGGTAGTTCTGCTCCAGTTTCACGGTATAGGCTCCCGGGAAAACATGCTCGAAATTCAGGATATTCGCAATATTTGCCCCGCGGAATTTATAGATGGACTGGTCGTCATCACCGACTACGCAAAGATTTTTGTACTTGGAGGCCAGAAGGCTCACAAGCATAAACTGAGCGGTGTTGGTGTCCTGGTACTCGTCCACCATGATGTAGCGCAGCCGGTCCTGATAGCTCTCCAGCACATCCGGATTGTTCTTGAAAAGCTCCACAGTCAGGCAGATGAGATCGTCAAAATCCACAGCATTATTGTGTTTTAAGACTTTCTGGTACTCTTTATAAATCGTAGCGATCCGCTCGCCGTTCATATCTCCGCGGTGATCCAGCTCGAACTGTTCCGGTCCGATGAGTTCATCCTTTGCCCGGGAAATGGCAGACAGCAGGGCTTTTTCCTTATAGGTCTTTGTATCCACGCACAGACGCTTGCAGACATCCTTCATGACGCTTTTCTGGTCGTCCGCGTCATAAATGACAAAATTCGTGTCATAGCCCAGACGGTCGATGTAGCGTCTGAGAATCCGTACGCAGGAGGAATGGAAGGTGGAAACCCAGATGCTCTCTGAGCCGAAGCCCACCAGCTTGTCCACACGCTCCCTCATCTCTCCGGCCGCCTTGTTCGTGAAGGTGATGGCCATGATATTCCAGGGATTTACGCCTTTTTCCTCGATGAGATAAGCGATTCTGTGGGTCAGCACTCTTGTTTTTCCAGAACCGGCTCCCGCCAGAATCAGCACCGGTCCTTCTGTGTGCAGTACAGCATCTTTCTGCTGTTCATTTAATGTATCGTAGATACTCATGTACTTTTCCTCTCTATCGTGATATCTTAATGCCCTGACACAATTCCGCCCAGGGCCTTTTCTTCCAGTGTTTATTATACCGCAAATTTATCATTCTGTCACCCCCGCCGGTTGACAAAACTCAAAAAACCACTTGACATCTGGTTTTAAAAACCAGATAATGGGTTTATGAAAAAGAAATCTGAGGTGAACCCTATGACAGTCGATACATCTGACATGCTGAAAAGCATTTTTGATACTTTTTCCGGTCTGGATTACATCCGGCCGGAGGATATCCCGAACATTGATCTTTACATGGACCAGGTGACTACGTTTATGGAAGAACACCTGAAGAAGACCCGGCGTTATCCCGAGGACAAGATCCTCACCAAGACCATGATCAACAATTATGCGAAAAATGATCTGCTTCCGCCTCCCACGAAGAAAAAATATTCCCGGGAGCACATGCTGGTCCTGACCTTCATCTATTATTTCAAAAATCTTCTCTCCATCACCGATATTCAGGCCCTCCTGAAACCGCTGACGGACAAATATTTCAAGAAGGGCGGAGATTTCGGCATCGAGGACATCTATAAGGAAGTGTTCAGTCTGGAAAAGGACGAGCTCGCCAAGCTCCGGAAGGATATAGAGGAAAAATCCGCCATCTCCAAAGAGACCTTCAAGGACGCGCCGGAAGAGGACCGGGATTTTCTCCAGCTTTTCTCCTTCATCTGTCTTCTCGCTTTCGACACTTATATGAAAAAAACGCTCATCGAGAAGCTCATCGACTCTCTCGATTCCTGAACCATTTCTCCCTGACCGCATATGCTGACAGTATCAAAGTCAGGGAGGTTTTTATGAAAAAGAACTGGAAAAAAATAACTGCCGCACTTCTCACGGCCACGATGCTTCTCGGCACCGGCTGCGGAAAGAAAGAAAAAACGGAGGAGGCTGCCAAAGTCACACTGAACGAGGTAGCCCACTCCATTTTTTATGCGCCGCAGTATGCGGCTATTGAATTAGGTTATTTTAAAGAGGAAGGGATTGACCTAACTCTTGTCACCGGCTTTGGCGTACGTTAGTTAGTAACATGACGTTCAGCATTATAATAAGGTAAGATTGTGGTATTGCCCCGGTGATGAGCCGAGGCTCTTCTTATACCTTCGCCACCCGGTTTTTGTTTTGATACTGTGCCAGGATCCAGCCGCGGGTGAGCTTCATATACACGCCCCGGCCGCTGATCTGCTTCTCTCCCTGGCACTTGTCCACGGTACCTTTCCGGATCAGGGCTTCGCCGGAGCCGCCGCGCTTGAAGTACTTTCTCTTCGCCGCGGGGATGGTGTCGTACTGAACCAGCGGTGCGGATGCTTTCGGTTCAGTCCGCAGAGCGAGGTCTGTCTGCATGCGGTAGTGGAGGCCTTTCTGGAATACCGGCGGGGTGTAGATGAGCTTGCCGTTGGGGTCATAAACGTGGTAGTCGGACCGGCAGGCCTTCTTCGCATTGTCCAGATAGGTGTAGCTGCCGATCTGGGTATCTGTCCTGTCCCAGGCCTTCCGGACGTAATACGGTCCGCCAGAAGTCATAGCTGCTTTCACGGCTTTCCGGAAACCGTCCATGGTCAAACCGAAACGTCCCCAAACATGATCGGGATCAACGTGGGCGGAGGACAGGCCAGCTAAACGGCCCTCATTGTGGGAGGAAATCAGATACATTCCATTGCTAAGTTTCGCCAGCGGGTCCCAGCCGCGTTCCTTGCAGATCTTTGCGCAGAGCAGGATTGCGGTGTTGTAGCCGCGCAGGATATCAGCCTTGAAGGCGGCTTCATTTTTGACGTCATAATTTGCCCCGCCGGTATAGGAAATATAGTCTGACTCGCAGATTTCAATGCTGATCAGGTTATTATTCCCCCAGCCGGCATCCGCCCAGGAACGCATCTCTTCTGGGAGGAGCTGCAGCACATTGCCGGGAACATCTGCATCGCAGACGTAGTGAACGCAGGCCGGGATTGTATCCTGATTCCAGTAATCTGCTACGCTCTGTGCGGTCCCCTGGGCACATCCAATAGTATGAATCTGAATGCCGATTTTCGCACAGGTGACTCCCTTCTGATAGCAGCGGTTGTTTGTGAGGTAATTCTTTTTAATGTTTAATGTACTCATATTTTTTGTCTCCTTTCTCCCCGGCGGAATCCGCCAGAGAAATACGTTTTAATTCATCTGTAACTCATTTTAACTCATTTCAACTCGTTCTTTTAAAAAGAGGGCGATCACTCGCCCCCTGTATCATCATCTTTATTCACAACCTTTTCAGCCACTTCCAAGCCCTTCGTCAGGATTTTCGGTACCTTGTAGCCAGCCTCCACAAAATTCTCACAGATGGACCGGATCTCATTCACCAGAAGCGATGCCAGGACGAACCAGCCCAGCAACACGGTCACTCCCAGATCCACGTTGATGGTCTTTCCGATCTCCGTAAACACTGCGCTGGCACCGAAAGCCACGGCGATCATGATCCAGTAACCCAGCTTTTTGAGCACGCCTTTCCACCCGGCTTCCGAATTTTCCTTGTGTGCCATGCGGCTCTTCATCCAGCCGGTCAACCAGTCCGCCACGTTGAATGCCAGAAACAGCGCGAACAGCATCCAGTGCTCACCAAAGATATACGTTAATACAGCAACAATGCCACCCACGAGGGCATTATATGAATCAATCACTTTCATTTGCATATCCTCTCTTTCTGAATAATTCTCTCAATATAATATATATGTAGCTTCGTCACTACGGTTTTGCCCTGATCTGGTTCATAACCTCGCTCCTTTCTGCCAAAAAAGAACAGAGCCGCGTCTGCTTGCGGCCCTGCTCGGATTCTCATATATGTTTCACTCCTTATAATCCCATCAACTCCTCATACTGTTCCTGGCTGATTCTGGCACCTAACAGGTATACATCCAGCAGGTTCTTGTTTTCGTCTGTCAGTCCTTCACGCTGAATTTTCTTTTTCATCAACTTATAGATCATATTATTCGTCCTCCATCATCATTTCGATTAAAATTGAATTGTATTCTGCTTTCAGATATGCCTCTTCCAGCAACGTCTCCTGGTCTACCGGTTCAAAATCTTCCGGTGACAGCCCTAACTTTTTCATCATTTTTTCCTGCATTTCTGTCACTCCGTTGCACCTCCTATTTCTGTTAGTGATACGATGTATTCTTCCGTGTTCGGTACCGGGATTTTGAAACCATCGCCGTTACTGTTTCTAAATGTCAGTGTGCCGCCGGATTCAACCTCGAAAGGCTCCTGGAAGGCATCACCGATGATGTCTGAAATATCAGTGACTTCCTCGTCAGTAAGCTCAAAATAACCTACATAATTATTTACATTAAAGAAATCAGTTACGGCCCTAATCAGCTCGGCTAATGACGAGGATTCAGTTATTTTCAACGTTGTTTCCGCCCATGATCTGGTTATTCTGACACACAGATACCCCGTTGCCGCATATACGCAATTTTCTGTTGAATCTCGAGCATGAATAGCATTAGCTGATGTGACCGCAAAATTGTTACTGCAAGGCCCCGCAGCGGCATGATAATTATCTGAAGTATTTGAACCATTCCAGTATGCATATAATCCCAATGTGTTTTCTGAGTTCCATCCCGTTTTTGTGCCCGGTTCCTGTCCGTGATATTTCAGCTTATTGAAGTAGAATTTTTCGACCTTTTTGTGATATTTTTTCTCTTCAAAGTCAACATAGTTGTACGCGTCTCCAGTGTTCCAGCCATATCCCGGGAGCTGCTGCACGGTTTCTGGCACAGGATAGGTGTTTCTACGATACGGCGAGTAGGCTGTAGCTACCGAACTTTCTTCAATCTGAATGTTACATTCTTCAAGTCGTGCTATAACTTCCGCTTTTGTTTTGCTACCAGCTACGCCAACGTACAATTTTCCATCTGCATCTGTGGTGTATACTCCTTCATCTGTTAATTTCCGAAAGTCAACGTATTTGTTGCCATTCACCTGACTTGTAGAATTCATAAGCAGAATGATATTCGAAGTTTTTACTGATGTGAATTTTACTGCATATACAGTATTCGGTTTTAATTGAATAGCTTTCGCGTTATATCCCATTTCAATATATTCATAAGAATCATTTCCAACTGCAAGCATTTCAAGGCCGTAGTACAGATTTTTTCCTTGTTCTACCACCTCGCTAACGCTCGCACTGAGTAGTTCTCCTACATTGTACGAATAACTTTCCTCCGGGAACATGGCTTCAAACGCTTCCACGGTAGAGGGTTCGTTGCCCGCGCCGAACATTTGTGTGAGGTCGAAAACCTGAAAGCTTCCTGCTTTGTACTGCATCGTCGCAGGATACTCAGACGCGTGCAAGTAAAATTGAAACAGCAATCCCCCTGTATATCCTGCCTTAATTATTTGATATATCCTCTTCCATCCCTCACCCTTGTTATAACATTGCGCCATATTTGCCATCGCATTTCCATACGAATGTGGGCAAAATTCTACGGAATTTCCATCAACCTCATTAGTCACAGCTTTCATTAGATATATATGATTCTGCTTTACCTGTATAGTCTGCTGTGCTCTATTTCCGATACCTTTTGCAATCAACGTATAGATTCCATCATCATTAGTAACGTCATACATCCTGCTCAAATCAGCCTTAAGCGCATCGCAATTTAGCAGCTGGTTCCACACAATCGTCTTTCCACCAATCTGTTTCACCGATGCCAGCTTTGCTCCGGAAGGAACTTCTTTTTGATACGCCGCCTCTGAATCTTCCTCGAACTGGTAGCTGACCCCTTGATTTAGCTTCCAGAGCGCGTCCAATTTCCGATCAGTAACTGCCAGCATGATCTTATCCGCTTTCTTTTCCTCCAGCGCCGCCACCCCGGCCTTGTTCTTCTCGATCTGCTCCGCGCCGTCCGTGATCCTCTCCGCCTGCTCCTGCGCCGTCTGTGCCGCCTCTTCTGCCGCCGTCTCGGAGACTTTCGCCGCGCTGGCGGAATCTCCTGCCGCTGTGGCTGATTTTGCCACTTCTGCCGCCGACTCTGCCGCGTTGCTGGCCGCCGTCTCCGCTGCTGTGGCCTTCTGCCCGGCGGTCTCAGCTGATCGGCCCGCTGACGTTGCGGATTCAGTTGCTTTCCCTGCTGCGGTTGTGGCCGTCTGGGCCGCTGCTGTTGCCGTAGACGCACTCTCCGACGCTGACCCGGCTGCCTGCTGTGCGGCTGAGCCTGATTTGCTCGCGGCGTCTGCGGCGGTTTTGGCAGTCTCAGCGGACTGGCTGGCGGATTCGGCTG
>ERZ824488.2165-NODE-2165-length-18433-cov-15.137610_pt1 | contig 18433 bp, 20 predicted proteins | sample MGYA00519936_ERZ824488 | MGnify/ENA primary metagenome ERZ824488 (study PRJEB31778, sample SAMEA3449153) | human gut metagenome | biome: human gut; feature: human-associated habitat; material: faeces | place: United Kingdom | collected 2010/2012 ... | reverse complement strand
CATTTGCATCTGACGAAAAATCCATTCGCCGGACGACCACCTCATTTGTGCGGCGCTGCCTTAAGGCTGCCGACAGTTCATAGACGGCCGTCATTATCCAAGTCCCTCGATCCGGCCGTGCGGGACGGCTTCAGCGCCATGAACGGCACGGTAGCCAAGCGCGAAGAAAAGAAGGTTCAGCTGCGCGCGAACTGGGAAACCGTGAAGAACGGCGTCATGGAAGAGGTCGTTCGGGCAAAGTTTTGGCAGAATCCCGATCTGCTCCAAAAGCTGCTCTATACGGGCGATCCTGACCTGACGGAAGGAAACGGCTGGCACGACACCTACTGGGGCGTGGATGCGCGAACCGGCAAGGGAGAAAACCATCTGGGCAGGATTCTGATGAAAATTCGTTCAGAGCTCGGCGGCGCCGCGTACACGGAGCGCGTTCAGCGCCTTCGCGACGAGCGTGACAGCGAAAAACAGGCCGAAGCCGCCGCGCTTCAAGGTGCAATCGACGCCGTTCAGGCGAAGCTGAACGCGCTGCCGACCTGCGATTTCACCGACATGGAAATGCGGACAAAGGCCTTCAGACGCGTGAAAATCCTCCGGCAGGAAGAAAACCGGCTCAAATTCGAAGTAAACGGCGTTGAAAAGACGTTTGCCCTTCCAGCCTGCATCGCGCAGGGCTTCCTGATTCCGGACGACCCCGCCGTCATCGCCGCATTCCAGCGCAAACAGGAACTGGAAGAAAAGCTCAAATCGCTGCAAAAGAATGGGCTTCCGAAATAAATCATGCGCCCAGCAGCGTCAATTCATCGTTTTGATGCCGAGGAACCTTCGTCTTTGCCAAGATGGGTAAAGGGGTAACAGCGTATGTACGTCCAAGATGTTCTGCATTTCGATCAAAGCGGAAAGGAAGCCGAGCTTATCGTTTCGGACGGCGTATATGAAGTTCTTTGCTATGCGTATCCAATTGATGCGGTCAAAACTGGAATGACAATCAGCGGACTATCGGGCTTCTCATGCACGAATATGGTGCGTGCCGCTGAACAGCGCTGCGCCGTATCAAAACTGCCGTCATATTTCGCTTACAACCTAACGGGAAAGCTAATTTCAAAGCAAGAGGGAATTGTTCAAGTCAATAACCTGAAAATCAGCTTGGATGCGCATATACCGAATGATCTATCCGATGGCGAATACATTTCCTTTGACGTTCTGCGTCTCGATTTGGATTAGCCTGACCCCTTCCCAAGGCCGCTTCCCTACCCCATCAAGGAAGCGGCCTTTCTGCAAGCAGAAAGCGCCTTTTGAACAAAAAAGAAGCTCCGACTGTTTAACCAGCCGGAACTTTCAGGTGCCACCCGGATTCGGACCGGGGAATGAAGGTTTTGCAGACCTTTGCCTTACCACTTGGCTATGGCACCGGGCATAAGAAAAGCGGTAGACGAGACTCGGACTCGCGACCTCCACCTTGGCAAGGTGGCGCTCTACCAACTGAGCTACTACCGCAAACCGCAATCAAGCGTGATATATAATACCACATCATGGCATATAACGCAATACCTGTCGCGATTTTTTACATTCGAGCAAAAACAGGCTTCAGTACACGAAGCGAATCAGTTTATAGCTTGCGCGGTTGTCGAGGTCGGAAGCGAGTACCATGGCGAATCCGCTTCTGGAAGAACGCTGATAGAGGCTTGCCGCCTGGCTGCCCGTCAGCTTCATAACGTCGTTGTTCCAGTCCTCTCCCTCGCCGTACACGTCAAAATACACGCGATACCAGTCGCTTCCCAGGTATTCCGCACTCGTTACAGACGCAAAGCCATCCGGCACGTGGCCGCCGGTCTCCTGCCAGTACAGATAGTCGCCGTCCAGATCGAGGTACCTCACGCGGATGTCGTCCACCGTAACGCCGAAGTACTTACGAAGCACGGGATTGATGTATTTTGTCGCAAGGCGAACGTTGTTGCCGTTCGCGTAATCTCCCCATTCCACCTTGCGGTTCTGATTGAACCAGATATGACTGGCTGCGAACTCCACCATGGCCGCCGGGCTCGCGTGATTCACGTCAAACACACCCTCGCAGTAGTAGCTAAGGCTCGTCTCTGTGAAATTGCTGAGAAACAGGTTCATGTCGGCCCGCTGGGCGTCCGTCAGCGTGACCGCGTGTCCGTGCGTCGTCGCGTCGTCAAGATACCGGCGAAGCACGTAGCCCCGCCTGCCGTCCGCCCACACGCGCACGAACTCGCCGTTGTCATCCTCAAGGCACACGATCTTTTGGCCGAGAGGTATGCGCGCCAGCGCGTCCGCGCTCTTGGACGCCTCCTCTCGAAGCGTCACGTATTCCTTGCAGTTCACCACGCGCAGCTCGTCGCCCACCTCAAATTCGGCGGCCGCGCCCGCCGCCAGCGTCAGCGCCATAAGAACGACCAGTACTGCGATTCGCCTTTTATTCATCGAATCCCGCCCTTCTTTTTTGTTTTTTGTTATTTTACCATAAAACGCCGACGATTTCAATCTTTTTTCCGTCCTTCCGCAATTTATAGAAGGAAAACGCGCGTCCGGCTCGAATATTCCTCTTATCACGGAAAGGAGATTTTCCGCCATGCAGCTGAATTTGAATCCATATCTTGAGGATATCGAAAGCCGCCTTGACGCGGCGGAGGAAGCGCGCCTGTGGGACGAATGGCTCGGCTGGACGCGCCACGAAAACGGCGTGAAGCCCTTTTTGCCGCAGCCGCGCACGGCCAGGCCAAGCGCACTGGAATGGCCGCACGTGAACATCAACGACGCGCTGGACGACGACGATCTCGCCATCTATCGCGAGCTTGAGGGCGTGAACCAGCGTCTCGCCGAGGGCTCCTGCCACATCCTGCGCGTTCGTGCGAACTACGGCGTGGGCAACATCGCGTCCGCCTTCGGCCCGGAGCTGTTCGTCATGCCCCGCGAGACGGACACGCTGCCGAACGTGCGCCCCTTCGGCGAGGAAGCCATGTACGCGCTGCTCGACCGCCCCGCGCCCGACCTTTCGTGCGGGAACTTCCCGAAAATCATGCGCATCTACGACCGGTTTGTGGAAATCGGCCGCAAATATCCGAAATTCGGCGCTTTCGTGCGTCTGGAGCAGCCCGATTTGCAGGGGCCGATGGACAACCTGGAGCTTCTGTGGGGCAGTTCGGTCTTCTACGCGCTGTACGACGACCCGGACACGATCCACGCGCTGCTTGGGCGCATCACAAATCTCATCGAGTCCGCGATGGACGAATGGCTGCGCCACTGTCCGAACGGGCGCGGCATCGCCACCTATTTCCGCCATGTGGAAAAGGGAGCCATCGCCCTGCGCGACGACAGCGCCATGAACCTTTCGCCGGACTTCTTCAGCGAGTTTATCGCGCCGTATGACGGCCGGCTTCTGCGCAAATACGGCGGCATCATGCACTTCTGCGGCCGAGGCGACCATTTCATCGAGCGGCTCGCGAAGCTCGAGGGCCTGAACGGCATCAACATGAGCCAGCCGCACCTGAACGACATGGACAAGGTGTTCGCCGCCACGATCGACAAGGGGCTGCATCTCTCCCTGTCCACGCCGTCCTTCGACATCGGAAAGCACGACGGCTCGAACCTTCTGTTCCTCGATTCGATGTAAGCCGCGTCAGGCTTCCCTGTTCAGCAGTTTCCACGCGTTTTCCGCAACCACGCGCTCCTCGTCGGCCGGGATCACGAACACAGCCGTTCGTCCCCGGCCGATCATGCGCTCGTTTGCAAGATTCTTCGACTCGTCGATTTCAACGCCGAGGAAGCCGAGCGACTCGCAGATTTCCCGCCGGGATGCCGCGTCGTTTTCGCCGATGCCGCCGGTGAACGCCAGCGCGTCCAGTCCGCCCATTTCCGCGGCAAACGCGCCGATATAGCGGCGCACATCGCTGGTGAACACGCGAATTGCCAGCGCCGCGCGCTCGTTTCCCCGCCCTGCCGCCGCGCGAAGGTCACGCATATCTCCGCTCATTCCCGCGATTCCGGCCAGACCGCCCTTCTTTTCAAGCCCGGCCAGAACCTCGTCATACGGCATGCCTTCGCGCAGAAGGAACGGCATGATATATGGGTCGATGTCTCCCGCGCGGTTCACATGCGTCACACCCGCCTGAAGCGAAAGGCCAAACGACGTATCGACGCTTTTCCCATCCCTTATAGCGCAGATCGAGCTGCTTCCACCCAGATGGCAGGACACGACGCGCGAATAGCCCGCCAGCTGCGAAGCGATATGGGAATGCGACGCGCCGTGATAGCCCATGCGCGCCACGCCGTATTTTTCATACCACTCATACGGCACGCCGTACACGCGCCGGTGGAATGGCACCGTCCGGTGAAACGCTGTCTCAAACGACGCTACGTGCACCGCGTTCGGCGCAAGCCTTTGAAACGCCTCGATCGCGCCGATATAGGCGCGGTTATGCACCGGCGCGACGGACAGAAACGCGCGCATGCCGTCCATCACGTTCTCGTCGATCACGTGCACGCCCGGGAAGCCCTTCGAGAGCACGGCCTTATACGCCACCGCGTCCACGTCCTCCGCGCCGCCGAGATCGCGAAGGAAGCGCTCGATGCCCTCCTCATAGGTGCGCGCCCGCGCCTTGTCGTCCGTTACCCTGCGGCCGTCCGCGCTTTCAAAGAAATAAAGGCTCCCCGCCTCCGCGCCGACGCGCTCCACCCTGCCGCGCGCCAGCACCGTTTCCTCCGGAAACGCGTATACCTTGAATTTCAGCGACGTGCTGCCCGCGTTGCAAACCAGTATCTTCATATTCTTTTCCTCCGGTTGGTTTTCCACCATCAGTATACCAATCTTTTGGCGCGTGCGCAAGTTTTGCTTGCGCGGATTTTGCGCGCGTGTTATACTAATCCATGAAACAGATACATTTTCAGGGAGGGAAACGGACATGTACGAAGTATTGAAAGCCATTGCCGACCGGCGCTCCATTCGCAGCTATACCGACGAACCCGTAAGCGACGAGATGCTCAAGAAGCTGATTGACGCCGCCGAGCAGGCGCCCAGCGCCATGAACCGCCAGCCGATTCATTTCACATTCGTTCGCGACAAAGCGATTCTAAAGGCTTTCTCGGACGAAGCGCGCGCGCATCTGTCCGACCCGTCCATGGACATCCTGCGCGGCTCGAAGCTCGTGTGCTTCCTGTTCGCCGAGATTCCCGGCGTGTTCACGCCCATCGACGCGGGCATCGCCGTGGAGAACCTCGCGCTGGCCGCGCATGATCTGGAACTGGGCAGCGTCATTCTGGGCATGCCCCGCGAAGCCTTTACCGGCGACCGCGCGGCCTACTGGTATGAAACGCTCCACGCGCCCGCGGGCAGCGAGTTCGCCATCGCCATCGGCATCGGCCACCCCGCCGCGAGCAAGGAAGCGCACCCTGTGCGCGAGGGCCTGATCACCATTCTATAAGCACACAGAAGGAGAGATTCGTTCATGATCGAATATCGTTTTGCGGCTCCGGAGCACCGCGCCGACCTGATCGATTTTATCAACTATGTGTTCTCCCAGAACTCGGTTCCCCACGATTTCAAAACGCTGATTCCGAAGGTCTACGCCGACGGACGCGGCTATGACGGCATTCACGCCATCGTGCTGGACGACGGGCGCGTGAAGGGCGTTGTGGGACAGTATCCGGTTCACGCGTCCTTCGGCGGCGCGCCGCTGGAAATCGGCTATATCGGTTCCGTCTCCACGCATCCCTACGCGCGCGGCAGCGGCTACATGATCAAAATGATGGAAATGCAGGCCGAGCACGCGAAGGAAACCGGTATCGATGTGATGATGCTGGGCGGCCAGCGCCAGCGATATGAATACTACGGCTACAGCCCCGTGGGCTGCCAGTATACCTATCAGGTAAACGCCGCGAACGTTCGTCACGCGCTCAGAAATGTCGACGCGTCGACGGTTGGCTGGAAGCGCTTCGCGGACGCGGCGGAAGCGGAGATCGACCTTGCGTACTGCCTGTATCAGCAGCAGCCCATCACGGGCGTGCGCAGCCGCGAGGATTTCGAGCTGATCATGCGCACGTGGCGTGCCGAGCCGTATCTGCTTCTGCACGAAGCGGAGGTTCTGGGCTATATGGTCGTGAGCGGCACGGATTCCGTATCCGAGCTGGTCGTTTCCGACGTAAGCTGCGTTCCCGCGTTGATCAAGGGCTGGTTCGCCGCAAACGGTCTCAAGAATATGAGCTTCAGCGTGGCTGCCTTCGACACGGCGCTGAACCGCGTTCTTGCCGCATTTGCGGAGGGGTATCAGGTATCCAACTGCACGCAGGCGCGCATCGTGAATCTCGCGAACGTGCTTCGCGCCTGCCTGACGCTCAAAATGCGCGCGGGCGCGCTCTCCGACGGCGAGGTCATCCTGCAGATGGACGACGAAGCGCCCGTGCTCGCGCGCGCGAAGGACGGCCAGATCACCATGCAGGAGACGGACGCCGCGCCCGACGTGCACCTGCCGAGACTTGAAATGCAGCAGCTGCTCTTCGCGTACAACCGCTTTGCCGCGCCCGAAGTCTCCTGCCCCGTGGACTGGTTCCCGCTGCCGCTGTTCCTCTACGGCGCGGATCATTTTTAAGCCATGGTCGTCGAAACCGAGCGCCTGCTTCTTATTCCCCTCACGTCCGAGCAGCTGAGGCTCTGGATCTGTGACCTCGCCGCACTTGAGCGGACGCTTTCTTGTACCTACCGCGGCATGCCGCTCGATACGGCGTTTACCGAGGATGGTTTCTCCTTCACCCTCGGCGATCTGGTTCAAGCGCAAGCGGAGCGCTGTGTCAACGCGTATCCGTTCGGCACATACTGGTGGCTTGTGCGAAAAATCGATCTCACTGCCGTAGGTACGATCGATTTCAAAACAGCTCCGAACGAAGCCGGACAGGTTGAAATCGGCTACGGTCTCTCCCCCGCCTTCGAACATCGCGGTTACATGACGGAAGCCGTTCGCGTCTTAACCGAATGGACTCTGAAGCAACCCGGCGCAGCGACTGTCGTCTCTCTGGTGGAAACGGACAATCGCCCGTCTCGAAGCGTCATGTCCCGTGCAGGTTTCCGCGAAACCTGCACGGAGGATGGCTTTTGCCGATACGAATTCACGCGCAACCTTTGAAATTACATAAAACGGAACCGGAAAAATGTTCAATCGTCCTTCTTTCCGGTTCCGTTTTATTATTTAATTCATTTATTCCAGAAGTTCGGCGCGAACTCGCCGCCGCGGCACCACTTCAGGTAGCTGAGCGCGTGCATCTGGCCGGTGCACTCCCAGTCGCCGCTGAACAGCGGGTCGTGATAACCCTCGATGCTGACGCAGCCCTTATAGCCCGCCATTTGCAGGATGGTGAAAATCTGCCGCCAGTCCGTGTCGCCAAGGCCGGGGAAACGGGAAATAATCGCGTGATTCCTGCCCATGAAGCCCTCGGACGCAAGCACGTCGCGGTTCACCGTCGCGTCCTTGCCGTGCACATGGAACACCTTGCCCGCGTATCTGCGCAGGTTCGCGATCGGGTCGATCAGCTGCGCGATCTGGTGCGCGGGCTCCCATTCGAGTCCCAGCGCGTCCGACGGCACCGCGTCAAACATCATGTCCCACGCGCGCGGGTTAAAGCCGATGTTGCAGGTGTTGTTCCTCCACGTGCCGCCCATCGGACAGTTCTCAATGGCGATGCGCACGCCCCTGTCCTCGGCGCGGCGCGCCAGCTCTCCGAACACCTCTTTGAAGCGCGGCATGGCCTCGTCGACCGACTTGCCCTCATACGCGCCCGCGAAGGTCGATACCGTGTCCGTGCCGAAATCGCGCGCCGCGTCGATGCACTCGCACAGCGTGTCAAAGTGGCTCTGCTGCTCCAGCGCGTTGCAATAAAAGCCCAGCGCGGAGATCTTCACGTTCTCTTCCTCGCTGAACGCCTTTACGCGCGGCGCCATCTCGCGCAGGTTCGCGTCCTTCAGCGTCATATGGAAGTTCACCGTGAAGCACTCAAAGCCCTTCCCGGCCAGCGGCGGCGCCCAGTCAAAAAACGAGTTTCCGGGAATGCAGGTTCCGACGGCAATCTGATTCATGATCTGTTTTCTCCCTCCGGACATATCTCTGTATGAAAGCAGCCGCCGCACCGGTTCGGAACGACGGCCGCATATTGGATTAATGAAGCACCGAAACGGCGTCGGCGATCGTCTTTTCAAGCGCCTCGCGACCGTACTTGTCGACCTCCGCTTTGTTCTTCTCGCCGTGGGTCAGGCATCCGGCGCCGCCGATGCAGCCGCCGACGCACGCCATACCCTCGACGAAATTGGCGTCGAGCACGTTTTTGCTCATCTTCAGAAGCGCCATGCGGCAGGCTTCAATGCCGTCGCACGAGCAGGCCTTCAGTTCAAAATCAATGTTCTGCTCCTTCAGGCCCTCGGCCACCGCGTCCGCCAGACCGCCGCAGCGGGCGAAAATGCGGCCGTAGTAGGATGCGTTGTCCAAAACGCCCTCTTCCAGCGTGGTAATGTCCAGATCGCGGCTGTCAAACAGCGCCTGCAGCTCTTCGAACGTCATAACCGAATCGATATACGGGCGCACGGTATCCAGCTGCGCTTCCATCTTTTTCGCCGTGCACGGCCCGATGAACACGATCTTGGCGTTGTCCGTCGTTTCCTTTATATACCTGGCCAACGTCGCCATCGGAGACAGGTTGCTGGAGATATACGGCACGAGCTTCGGGAACGCCTGCTGGATATACCTGACGAACGCCGGGCAGCAGGAGCTCGTGAGCCTGCCCTTTTCGGCCAGCTCGCGCGATTCCTTCTGCGCGACCATATCCGCGCCGAGCGCCGCCTCCACGACCGTGTGGAAGCCCAGCTCCTTGAGGCCGGTGATGACCTGCCCGAGCTTGGCATAGGTGAACTGGCTGGAAATGGACGGCGCGACCAGCGCGTACAGTTTGTAGTTCGCGCCGCAGTTGCTTTCCTTGATCAGCCTGATCACGTCCAGAATGAAGCTCTTGTCCACAATCGCACCGAACGGGCACTGATACACGCACGCGCCGCAGGAGGTGCACTTGTCGTTGTCGATCACGGCGGCCTTGTTCTCGTTCACGGCGATAGCCTTGACCTTGCAGGCGTTCTGACAGGGGCGAATGCGGTTGACGATGGCCGTGTACGGGCACACCTTCGCGCACGCGCCGCACTCCACGCACTTGGTCTTGTCGATGTGCGCCACGTGCATATGGTCGAAAGAAATCGCCCCGCGGCGGCATACGTCCTCGCAGCGATGCGCCAGACAGCCTCGGCAGGCGTTCGTCACTTCGTAGCCGCCCACCGGACATTCATCACAGGCAATGTCGATGACCTCGATCACATTGGGGTTCTCGCTCGACCCGCCCATGGCCATGCGCACGCGCTCGGCAAGAATGGCGCGCTCCTTATACACGCAGCAGCGCATCGTTGGCGTGGTGCCGGGTACGATGGTATACGGGATTCGGGTGATGTTCTCAATCAGCTTGTCGTCCCAGGCCAGCCGCGCCACTTCCCTAAGAACCTTGTATTTCAGATGCTGTACCTTGGTATCAAACTTGCGCATGGAAGCGTGCCTCCTCTAAAAGTAACTGACCTTGATTCGCTTGCCCATCTTCCTCAGACACTCGGAAAGCTCCTTTACAAGGTTCATCTTGATGCTGAAGTTGATCGGCAGATCCGGGTTCTGGTGCGCCGGGTTAATGGCGCGTCCCACGAAGAAATTGATGTCCGTCGCCTCTTCAAACAGCAGGCGGCTGATCAGCGACGCGCCGTCGCGCTTCAGCGACCAGTGGGCGTAGCTTTCGTTGTCCTTCAGGTAGTCCTTCGCGTTTTCGAGCACCTTGTTGATCGTGATCACGCCCTCCGTGACCAGATCGACGCCCTCAATCTCCGCAATCGGCGGCACGTCGGATTCCTCGAAATTCAGCGTGGGGCGCAAAGGCTTGCCCAGATACTTCGCCGCGATAGTGGACGTGGTGCCGCCGCACACGATGTGCTTGCCCTCCTTGGAGAAGAACAGGCTCATCATGCGGTCGTTGTCGTCGCGGCTCGCCGGCGGGCCGAACAGGATGTTCATCGGCTCGCGCTTGCGGATGCGCACGACACACGCCGTCGCATCGTCGCCGGGCTTATGGCCGTACAGCTTGTCGCATTCATCCACCAGAATCGTGGACAGCGTTTTCGCCGTATACCCCGCCGGAGCGATCGACTCCATGAAAGAGATAATGTCCTCGCGCTGCCAGCCGAAGTTGTACGCCACGCCGATGCCGGCGTGCGGGCAGCCGTCGGACATGGCGACGAAGATGTCGTTTTCCTTCAGCGTGACGACGGATTTGAAAATCTGCTTCCCGCCGATGGTCGTTTCCGTCTTGGGATAATCGTAGTTGGCGAAGTCGCGAATCAGAATCACGTGCGGATTGTCATACTGAATGATCTCCGCGCGCTCGTTGTTGATGATATGAATGATGGTGAACGTGGAATACGCCACGCCGCGCACGGAGCACACGGGCAGCGTGGCGGCGATGGTGCCGACGCAATCCTCCAGCGAAAGCCCCTCCGCCATCATCGTGGAGATGATGGTGGAGGTCAGCGTGGACAGAATCGACGCCTTTACACCGCTTCCCAGTCCGTCCGCCAGCACGACGATCACGGAGCTGTCGTTCTGCTCCACGATGTCCACATGGTCGCCGCACAGCTGCTCGCCGTAATGGTTCACGCTTTTGTAGCCGATATCCGCGCACAGATTATTCATTTGTGATCGACTCCTTCAGCTTCGTAAGCGCGATCTTGGTTTCCGCCGCGGTCTCGCCCAGCAGGGACGCGATTTCCTGAACGATGCGCATCTGCTTGTCGACGACCTTGTCGGCGATTTCCACCGTCTGACGGCTGATGCTTTCCTTCTTCTCGCGCTCGTTCTCCTCGTCGGTCACGTCGCGCATGATGCAGATCAGAAGCTTATACTCGCGGTCAAACAGAATCGTCTGCTCGACGTAGCGCTTGTATTCCGCCAGATACGTGCGCTGGTCGCGAATGCTGCGGCCGCTGTCGCGCACCTGCATGAAGGGCAGCGGGTCGAGAATGCGAACCACCTGGTCGCCCAGCACATCGGAGGTACTGCGGATATTCATGATGCGGCGCGCCGCCTGATTGATCTGCTGAACCTCCAGATTCTCGTTGAGCACAATCAGGCCGTTGGGCGTGTTGTTGACGATGCTGTCGGAAAAGCTTTCCGCCTTTTCCTTCAGATACGGCAGACACATGGCGATTTCGGCCTTGCCCTGATAAATGGCAATCGCCTTCTCGCGGCAGGTGTTGTAGCCGCAGGAGCCGCAGTTGAGCTCGTCCTCCTTGCGAGTCTTGCCCATCTGGCGCAGGATCGACTGAATCTCCTGCTCGTCGGGCATCTTCGTGTGGCGGTCGATGTACTCGAAGCTCTTGTGAATCGCCATCTCCTCCGGCTGATCGACGTCAAAATCCTCGCTGCCGGCGTAGTTCACGATGGCCATATAATCCTGAACCGGCGCGCGATGGTATTTCTCCATGACCGGGCCGCCGATGCAGGAGCCGACGCACGCGGACATTTCGATGAAGCTGTGGTGCACCTTGCCGCTTTCAATGTCCTTCAGCGCGGCGATGCAGTTCTCCACGCCGTCCAGCGCCATATAGCGGTAGCCGGGCGCGTCCTGCTTCATGGTCTTGAGAATGCCGCCGGTCGTCGGGAAGAAGCGCGCGCGGCTCTTTTCGCTGGCCACACGGTGCTGACCGATCGAAATGTTCTTTTCTCTCAGCCACTCGGTAAGCTCCTCGAACGTAAGCACCGCGTCCACGATGTCCTTGTACTTCTGCGCCTCGTCCTTCTTGGCCACGCAGGGGCCGATGAACACCGTCTTGCAGCCCGGGTAACGCTTTTTCAGATCCAGACAGTGCGCCTGCATCGGGGAAACGACGTCGGCCAGATACGGCAGAAGCTGCGGGTAATACTTCTGAATCAGCAGGTTGATCGAATGGCAGCAGGAGGAAATCACAACGTCCCTGTCGCCTCTTTCGAGCATGCTTTCATACTCGGTCTTTACGATCGTCGCGCCGACGGCGGTCTCCTCCGCGCCGGCGAAGCCCAGCGCCTTCAGCGCCGCGTCCATATCCTCGATGCCGCAGTCGTCATAGTTGGCGGCGAAGGAGGGCGCCAGCGAAACGTATACCGGCTCCCTGCCCTGCAGAAGCACCTTCACGCGCTCGGTGTCGTTGACGATTTCCTTCGCGTTCTGCGGGCATACCACAAAGCAGTGCCCGCACAGGATGCACTCGTCGCCGATGATATGCGCCTGATTGCCGGAGAAGCGGATGGACTTCACCGGGCAATGCCGGATGCACTTGTAGCAGTTCTTGCAGTTGGATTTCTTGAGCATCAAACAATCGGACACGCCTATCATTCCTTTACTTCAGTTTCGCCAGCACCTTTTCCTGGAAGAAGTCGCGAAAGCCTTCCTTGGTGACGCCCGGGTAAACGTCGTCGTCTACGGTGATGGTGACGCCGTTGCGATTGCATCGGCCGGTGCAGAAGCTCCCTGCCAGCGTCACGTCTCTCTCCAGATGGTTATCCTCAATGGCCTTTTTCAGAAGGCCTACGATATCCATCGAGCCCTTCAGGTGACAGGAGCTGCCAACGCACACCTGGATGATCATTATTTCACCTTCTCAAGCACGTTCTCTTTGAAAAACTCGTCCACGGTGTCGGGCGAGACGGAATAAATCTCGTCGCCGATCGCCACGCAGACGCCCTGCTGGCACTTGCCCATGCAGAAGGTGCCGCCCAGCTCCACCTTGTCGGAAACGTTGTTCTCGGCAATCAGTTTCTGAAGCGAAGCGACGACCAGGCGGGAACCTTTCAGGTGACAGGAGCTGCCGATGCAAACCGTGATTTTCATGAGAAGAACCTCCTTCATATGTTTCGCGGGGAAAAGATCTTTGGTATCAGAAACGCTCGTTCACGTTCGTTCGCCATCATGGTGCGCGACGCCGCGACCAGCGGCGTCCACTGCGCAATTTCCCGGGGATCGCTGTCCAGCCGCGAGCGATAGGCGTTCGCCATTTCCGCACCCTCCTCCATCTCAAGCAGAAGAAGCGTCACCGCGTCGTCCGCCGCGGCCCGCCCACGGCAGGCGCGCGCCCAGTCCACCACGGCAAAGCCGTCGTCCGCGCATTCGATCACGTTGGAAAGCATCAGATCGCCATGGCAGGGAGACGCGCCGTCCGGCATGCGCGACGTGCGCGCGATCAGCTCCGCCTTCGCGTCCTCCGCCAGCGGCGCGCGCGCGATCAGGCGCGATACGCGGCTTTTCAGCGACTCGAGGCCGTTGAGCTTGGAGGCGTGAATCTGCGTGCGCACCTGCGCCAGCGTTCGAATCGCGCTGTCCCGCTCCTCCGGGTGCCTGCGCACGCGGTCGGAAAGCGTGCGGCCGTATATGAACCGGGAGGCAATCGCCCAGCCGTCCGGCACGCGCTCGGCCGCCAGCACCTCCGGCACCGGCAGACCCGCGTCCCGCGCCGCCGCCTGATTGGCCGCTTCGCGCAGAACGTCCGCCGCCGCGACGCGGCCGGTAAAGACCTTGATGCACGTATCCCCATCCTGGTAAACGGTCTTATTGTTTCGAACCGCGATGACCCTGTCGAGATTCATGCACACACACCTTTCGGCGCGCAGTCGTATACGACTCTAATTGTATCGCCATACGCCCGTCCGCGCAAGTACATCTTTGATATATTGTCATTGCTCTTTGCGATATGCCCTGAACACCTCGCGCCGCACGTCGCAAAGCTCGGTCAGGAAGCGCTTTTCCATGTCCGTCAGCTTGAGGTCACGCCGGTAGAACAGCTCGTCCCGATACACGGTGCGCGCGAAAGCCACCGTGCGCTGCTCAAGCCCATAGCGGGAAAGCGTGCGCGGCGTGAGCGGCGCCGTCCACACATAGCTCTGCGGCTGCACGGAAAGAATTTCCAGCCGCGCCGCGCGCGACGGCGTGAGCACCCGGCGGAAATCGCCGTCCGGATACTGCTCGCGCCGAACCTCCTCGGGCGCCATCGACGGCACGTCGAAATCGCCGGGCGCGACCTCGATCAGCGTTTTGAGTTCGTCCTCCGTCACCGGGTCGGCCGACGCGAGCGGGCTGTCCTTTGAATAGGCCAGCACCGGCGTAAACTCGACGATGCGCTCGTGAAACAACCCGCCCGCCTCCATCTGCTGCCGGAAGCGCGGGAAATAGTTGCCCGTGCAGCGCGCGATGCCGATTCGGCACTCGCCCTCGGCGACGGCGCGAATGGCCGCTGCCGCGCCCGTCTCGCGGTAGTCCAGTTCCGCGGGATCGGCCGTCAGCGCGTTCAGCGTGTTCAGAAACGCCTCCGCCACATAGCAGGACGGCGGAACGCAGGCCGAGAAGCGCTGCTTCACCTGCGTTTCCTCGCGGTAGAACGCTTCCATCTCATCGATTTCGCCGAGGATTCTGCGCGCGCGCTCCAGAAAGACCTCGCCCTCCGGGGTAGGCACCATGCCGCGCGCCGTGCGTTCAAACAGGGTAATGCCCAGCGTCCCCTCGAGATCCCGGATGGCCCGGCTCAGGTTGGGCTGGTTCATATATAATGTCTCCGACGCCCGGCTGATGGAGCCGGCTCTGGCCACCTCCACCGCATAGCGCATATGCAGGATGTTCACACGCGTACCTCCGTTCACCGTCCGGTGATTCATGACTTCTATTATACAGCCTTTCGCGCTTTTTCTCAACCATTATAAGCGCTAAATTTCGCGCACGCTACCTTTCTTTCCTCGCTTCACGCGCGTTTTCCGGCGCGGAAGCCCGCCGCGCGTCTCGTTCGGGGCGATATATCCCGCGCGACAATGCCGTTATCTCAAAAAAGTATTTGCACACATGCCTGTAATGGTATATAATAATCGTGGGTATTCCCGAACACATAAAGAAAGAGGGATTTTTTCATGGCCGTCAACAAAATCACCGTGATCGGTGCCGGCAGCGTGGGTTCCACGACCGCGTTTGCGCTTGCTCTCAAGAACATTGCCAACGAGATCGTCATCATCGACATCAACGAAGACAAGGCGCTGGGCGAAGCCATGGATATTCATCAGGGCACGCCCCTGTTCAGCGAGCCGGTCAACGTTTACGCCGGCGACTACAAGTCCGCCGTGGGCAGCGACATCGTCGTCATCACCTCCGGCGTGGCCCGCAAGCCCGGCCAGACGCGCATCGACCTCGCGCAGACCAACGTAAACATCATCAAGCAGATTACCCCCCAGATCGTCCGCTCCTGCCCGGACGCGACCTATGTCATCGTCGCCAACCCGGTCGACATTCTGACCTACGTCTTCAGCAAGGTTTCCGGCATTCCGCAGAACCGCATCATCGGCTCCGGCACGCTGCTGGACACCGCGCGCCTGCGCTCCCGTCTGGCCGATTACATGAACGTCAGCCAGAAGAACGTCCACGCCTACGTGCTGGGCGAGCACGGCGACACGGAGCTGCCCGCCTGGAGCCTGACGAGCATCGCGGGCATGGGCATGGATGAATATTGCTCGCTCTGTGCCTCCTGCCAGGGCAGCCTTTCGCAGACCGTTCGGGCTGAATTTGACGACAAGGTGCGCAACGCCGCTTATCGCATCATCGAGGGCAAAGGCGCAACCTTTTACGCCGTAGCGCTGGCGGTGCGCCGCATCGTCGAAGCCATCCTGCGCGATGAACAGTCGATCCTGACCGTCAGCTCGCTGCTGACCGGGCAGTACGGGCTGGACGGCGTGTGCCTGAGCCTGCCGTGCATCGTCGGTGTAAACGGCGTGGAGCAGGTGCTGCCTATCCACCTGAGCGATGAGGAAATGGCGCAGCTGCGCACCTCTGCCGACGCCATCCGCGCCGCAATCCGCCTGATGGACGAACCTGTGGAATAAATTCTTTCTCCCATACAAATCATGAGTCTGTGCGGTTTTTCTGCACAGGCTTATTTTTCACTCAAAAAAACTGATAGAAAGCAGGTCTTCATTATGTTATATTAATCTAAAGCATTCACTTTTCCCGGAGGTTATCGATTATGGATTTAACTGCATTAGAAACGACGGAAATTATTTCGCTCTATGGATCTGTTATCAAAGAATTGAAAGCCCGCGGTGTGATCCGCACGAACAATCTTCTTGGAGATTTGGGCGAATACCTGGCTATCGAATGCTATAACCATACAGCAGGTCTGCCCACTTTGGCTGCCGCCCCTATCAGCACAGAAAACATTGATGCTATCAGCCGCAAAGGAGATCGATACAGCATCAAATCCACAAGCGGTCATAACACAGGGGTATTTTATGGCTTAGAGCCAAAGAGTTCCGCAATACCGGACAAACAGAAGTCTGAATATGTCATTCTTTGCAGATTCAACCATGATTTTGAGCTGGAGGAAATACTCGAAATGGATTGGCTAACCTTTTTGAAGCACAAACGGTGGCATAGCCGAATGCACTCTTGGAACCTGTCTTTAACAAAAGAAGTCTGTTCCGATTGCAGGATCATTTTTCAAAAATGACCCACTAGAATTGTCCAATATCAAGCAAGCCCATCGGCATGGCCGATGGGTTTGCTTGATGAAAATATCATTCGACTCCCTTATAGGCCAGATAACCCTTCAAATTATCTCCCGTGCAGACGCATACCTTCGGACGATCCAGCACCGTCAGGCAGCGTTCAAGAATCAGCGCACCGTGCGCAATGATGTCTGCGCGCTGCGGCTGCAGGCCTGGGTAGACGCGCCGCTCGGCGGGCAGCGGCCACAGCTCGTCCACCCAGGCGCTCACTCTCTCCCGCGTCAGGTCAAACCCGTTGATGCGCTGCGGGTCGTAAACCGCCATGCGCTGCTCCATCGCCGCCAGCGTCGTGACCGTGCCTCCGATGCCCAAAAACGGCGCATCCTGCCATATTTCAAAAACAGACCGTTGGTCGGTAAAGAGCACATCCAGCTCTTTTTCGGCTGTTTTCCGATCCAAGCCGAAACGATCCTTCAGCCGCACCGCGCCGATCTGCAAGCTTACGGCGCGCTGTACTTCCCGATCGCCCGCCACCAGCTCCGTGGATGCACCGCCGATATCAACCACGCAGGCACGTTTCCCGCCCGCCGCACCCAAATAGGCCAGCTGTGCCTCCACCTCACCCGGCAATATGTCGATCTTCACGCCGTATTTCTCCCAAACGGGATCGAGCAGCGCTTCCGGGTTGCGCGCATCGCGCACCGCCGAGGTGGCAAAGGCGAAAACCTGCTCTGCGCCCGTTTCCCTCGCCAGGCGGCAGAACATACCGATGGCTTCCACCGTCCGACGCACGGGTTCCGGCTGGAGCATCCGCTCCGCCACGCCCTGGCCGAGCCGCGTCGTTTCCAGCATCTGCTTTTCCGCTCCGTCCGCACGCAGCAAAAGCCGCACAGAGTTGCTGCCGATATCGATCACCGCCAAATTGCGCATTTTTCTCTCCTTTGCATGAAAAAGCCGCTTCCCTTTCGGGCTGCGGCTCAGTTGTTTCCCTCCGGATTGGGATCATCCGTCTGCTGCGGTTCCTTCATGTCGTCCGGTTGCGCCGCAGGCTCCGTTGTCGCCGTCGGTTCGGCAGATGCGGCGGGCTCCGCAGCGCTGCCCTGTGCAGCACCGTCCTCGCTTTCGACAAACTTGATCTCGCCCCGCTTGACGTACCCCAGTTCCCCGCGTGCCACGCGCTCGATGTAGGCATCAGTCTTGCTGAATTCCAAGTCGCTTTCCAGCGCGGCAGCCGTCAATCGCATCTCTTCCAGCTGGTTGTTCAGCTCGTCAATGCGCTGCTGCGCCGCATCAATGCTCTTTTGCTGCTGAAGATACGTCACGCCGTAGCCAACGGCCAGCAGCAGCAGAAACGCGAGCAATATCCAACGCACCGAAATCGCCGCTTTTTTGTTGCTTCCCGGCATCACGCATCCTCCTTATCTATGGGATTTACCAAAATTATAGACAGGACAAACCGTCTTGTCAACCGTTGTCTGTCTCCTTTTTTCGTCGATAATTCCCTATTTTTTCAGCTGTCCAGCGAAAAAAACGGGAAACGGATGCGGCATAGAGAAACCAACCCACCGCCGCGCCCAGCAGCACATAGGCCCGCAATCCGCTCATCTGCACCCGCTTCATGCCCAAAAAGAGTAGCGCGCCCGCCCCGGCGGCAAACAGTGCGTCCGAAACCCACTCGCCTCGCCGCCCAAAGGCACTTCCCGCCAGGCAGAACAAATCGTACAGCATTGAAAGCCCCGCGCCTGCCGCTGTCATCCAGAGAAAGATGCGCGCCTGTCCCAGCGTTTCAAACAGCATCGTTTCTCCCTCACTTGAACAGGCCGGAAAGGAATCCCTTTTTGCCCATTTTC
>ERZ824488.2157-NODE-2157-length-18495-cov-6.833406_pt1 | contig 18495 bp, 20 predicted proteins | sample MGYA00519936_ERZ824488 | MGnify/ENA primary metagenome ERZ824488 (study PRJEB31778, sample SAMEA3449153) | human gut metagenome | biome: human gut; feature: human-associated habitat; material: faeces | place: United Kingdom | collected 2010/2012 ... | reverse complement strand
ATCAGACTTATTTCAGTTTTTTACTTAAAAACGGAATTCCAAATGAAAATTCACGAAGGATTAACAAAATTATGAAATCCTCTTGATTTTTGATTTAAGATATTGTACTATTGTTATAGTAAAGGAGGATATGTATGGAAATGAAGGAAAATAGTCAAAAGAAAGTACTATTGTCAGTATTAGGGGTAGCTATTTTAGTTGTTGCTGTTATTGGAATTTCATTTGCAATTTATCAAACTACTTTTGATTCATCTAATTCTAATTCAATTGCAACTGGTACTATTATGGTTAGTTATACTGAACCAAGTAATGCTATTAATATAGCAGATGCATTACCTATTTCAGATGAAGAAGGTAAAGCTTTAAGTGGTCAAGGTAATACATTTGATTTTACTGTTTCTACTAAAGCTGATAATGCTCTTACAGTACCTTATACTATTAGTTTAACTAAGGTAGCTGAAAGTACTTTAACTGATGATGAAGTTAAGGTTTATTTGACTAAAGATGGATCTCCAGTTGTTCAACCTACTAAGATTTCTGCACTTGCTAATTATGAAACACGTGGTGATTCTAAGACTTTATATAGTACACAAGATGTTTATACTACTACTGGTGAAGAAGCAAAAACATCTAATTACGTTCTTAGAATGTGGATTGATCAAGATGTAGCTGTTTCTAGTGATACTTCAAAGACTTACAAAGCAAAAGTTAATGTTGATTCTACTGTAACTCCTATTGCTTAATTGGAATTATAGTAATTTTGAAAATTTGTGAAAGGAGATAAAAATGGAAAATAACAAGAAAACGCTAATTCTATCAATTGTTGGTATTTTAGTATTAGTTATTGCAGTTGTAGGTGTTTCATTCGCAATGTATTCATTTACAGGAACTGGTTCAAAAGAAAATGTCATTACTACTGGTACAGTTAGTATGAATTTTGATCCTGACAATAATTTTACTGTTACTAATCAATATCCAATGAGTGATGAAAAAGGAGTGGCACAATCTAAAAATAAAGCTGAATTTGGAGTTACTGCAGATTATAGTAATGCTTCTATGTCAATTAAATATGATTTAGGAATTACTAATATTCAAGCAGGTGAAACTTTAACTGCTGAACATATTAAAGTTGCTTTACTTGATGGTGAAGGTAATGTAATTGTTGGTACTCATGGAGCAGAAAATACAGATTTAACTGCTGGAGTTACAATTGCTTCATTACAAGATCAAGCTGGAACTAATGGATTAATTAGTAACTATGCTTTAACTAGTGGAACAATTACAGCAAGTGGACAAACTGATAATTATACTATTATTGCTTATGTTGCTGATACTTATGATTTACCAACTGATGAAGGTCAAACTACTGAAAATGTTAAGAAAACAACAAAATCTGAAACATTTAGCTTTAAAGTTGGTGTATCTGCTGCTCAAGCTTAATAATATAAAAAACTTCTTTGGAAGTTTTTTTTTGTCAATATAGTTATTTTCTCTTTTAAAATTATTTCTTTTGTGGTAATATAGTAGTATAAGTTATAATAGGTGAGTGTTATGGAAAATAAAAATCAGGATAATTTTTCTTTTGATGAAAAAGTTGTTGCAGATGAAGTTGCTGATGAAATATTAAAGGTTGATACTAGTAAAGAAGATAAGAAATATTTTATTTTATTATTACTGTTTTTATTAGCTCTTATTTTTTTAGTATCTTCTATATCTTTTGCTGTTTTTGATACGTATTTTAATGGTTCTTCCGAGAATGCTATTGAAGTTGGTATTGATGTTGGTGTAGATGAAGATGATGATAAAGATTCAGATAAAGACAAAATTCCTAATGATAAGGATGAAACTGGTGATGTTACTGATAATGAAATAGATTCCAATGATAATAAGGATGATGAAGATATTAGTACTGGAGATGATAAACCTTCTACAGATCCTGGAATAGATTCTGGTTCGGTTTTGTTTACTTTTAATGAACATTCTAATTATATAAATATGAGTAATGTATTTCCTACAGAAGATGAGGTTGGAAAAAATTTAACTGGAGATAAACAATATTTTGATTTTGATGTTGTTGCAGAGTTTAATTCTTCTAGTAAAGGGACTTTGGTTTATGAAATTTCTCTTGTTCCTATTTCTGGAAATACTATTTCAGCTAAAGATGTGAGAGTATATTTAACTGAAAATAAGAAAGGTGTATCTGTTTTAAATAATGAAGTTAATTCTATTTCTAGTTTGCCTGATAGTAAATATCGTAATGGCGCAAAAGTATTATATAGAAAAACAGTTGACAGTAGTTATAAGGCAGATTATGAATTTAGAATGTGGCTTAGTAAAGATGCAAATATAAATGAAAAGGTTCGAAAATTTGCTTGTAAGGTAGTGGTAGATGCTTATTATAAATAGGTTGAGAGGATGATATTGTGAAAAAGATAATTAATAGAGTATTAAAAATTATTTCATCTGCTATTTTTGTAGTTTTAATCCTTTTAATTGCTTTAATTATTTTTTATATTATAAGAGTTAATTTTTTAGCTAGTAATGATAAACTTGGTGAAGTTAAAATAAATTTTTATACTATTTTAACGCAAAGTATGTATCCTACTATTAAAGCTGGAGATGTGGTAATAACTTATAAAAATGATAATAATCAATATAATAAAGGTGATGTAATTACTTTTGTTTCTAAAGTAAATGGCGGAATTACTGTTACTCACCGTGTTTCTGATTCTTTTTTAGTTAATGATGGCTTTTCTTATCAAACTAAAGGAGATAATAATAATGCTGCGGATCGGGAAATAGTTGATGGCGATAATGTTCTTGGTAAAGTTATATTAAAAATACCAAAAGCTGGTTATATTCAACAATTTTTAGTTTCTAGAACTGGTTGGATTGTTGCAGTGCTTCTTCCTTGTTTGGGAATTGTTATTTATGACATTATGAAATTGTGTAGGCGTACAGCTAAAAAAAGTGTTTCTATTTTGAAAAAAGATAAGAGAACAGATGATGCAAAAAAGAGACTAAAGGAGGTGCTGGATGATGATGAAAAATGACTTTAGAAAAGATGAAGATTTTATGTTTGATGAAGAGATTCCAGAGATTGAGCTATATGATAAAAAAAATCAGAATGATGTAGTTTATGTTCAATCTTCGGAATATAAAGTAAGAATTAGAATTTTGATTGTGTTAGCAGTTATTTTAATCATTTTAGCAGTTATTTCAGCACTTTTTGGTTTTATATATTTAGATAAAGATATTAAAAATCAAGAAGGTGCTGATACAAGTATAACTAGGTATGATATTTTTGTTTCTCATTCTAATAGCTCTTATGGAGGAAATATAAAATCTTTTAAGAATTATGATTCTTCTACTAATGCTTTTAGTTATAGTTTAAAAGTAAGTAATGAAAATCCTGTTGATATTGATTATAAAGTAGAAGTTATTGATAATAATTATGATGGGAATGAAAATGTTCTTAATCTTATTTCTTATAGTTTAGTTAGTAATAATATAGAAATTGCTTCAGGTAATTTCGAGAACAATGAAGTTAACGTTATTAAAAATGTTACTATTAAATCTAATTCTAGTGATAATTTAATTCTTAAAGTTTGGTCTGATAAAGTAAATGATGCTGTTAGCTTTAGTTTTAAAGTTAATATAAGTGTGTGAGGAGGTAGTTATAATGAGAGAATTTTTTATTGATTTTTTGAAAGTATTAGCAAATAGTGTGTTAATTATAGCTTTTGCTTTTATTTCTTTTTTGTTTATTGTAAATATTTATCATTATAAGGAAGTTTCATATCAGTATGAGGTTAATGTTTCTTCTTCTGATGGTTATCTAAAATATATGGAAGTTTTAGATGACGTTGATAAAAAAATGAATTCGGTTGATGTAGATAATGTTAGTTATGCTACTACTGCTAAGCCTATATATGATTATTATATGGGTTGTAAAAAAATATTTGATGAGGATAAGTTTAATAATTTAAAGGATGGATCTTTTGTTAATGTTGTAGATATTTATAATGCTAATAACAAGATTTTAAATGAATATAATAATAGTTGTTTATTTTCTATTCCTTATAGTATTTCAATGATGTATAAAGATTCAGATACATTTGATGATGTTAAAGAACTTGTTGATGAAAAAAGAGAAATAGTTATTAATAATGCAGAATATTTAACAAAAGCGGGACTTGGTAATAGTGCATATAGTTTTTCTACTAATACTTTTAGATCTAGTATTTATAATCAGACTGCTAGTTGGTTTGATTTAACAGTTAGTAATTATGAAATGATGGTTTCAATTTTAGATGATATAGCTGACTGGTATGTCCTAGAGTTTGGAGGTAATAGATAATGAGAGATATTTTATGTAAGATTTTGAGTTTTCTTAAATATATTTTATTTATTATAGCTTTTGGTTTAGTATTTTATAGTATAATTAAAACTTATGGTAGACTTGAAAAACCTCTTAGTGATGCTATTTTTGTATTTATACCTTTTGCTTTTGTACTTGTTACTTTTTTGATAAGTTTAATTTCGAGATCTAGATATGTTTCAAAAAGTTTACTTTTTAATTTAGTGGCAGTATTACTTTTTGTGGTAACAATTATTATTTGTTTACGTTCTATGTTTGATACTAATATGGTTTTATTCTATCGTTATGGAATAGATTATAACCCAGCATTTTTATCTGATAATTTATCTGCTATTCAGGCTATGCTTTATATGGTCGGTGGTGCTAATGTAGTATTACTTTTATGTAGTTTGATTGATAGAAAGTCTTCTAAAAAAGAGATGAACAGAAAAGATATAAAAAAAGAAGTTTTAGCTAAGGAAAATGTTGAAGAAGAAAAAATTAAGGATGATAACAAAAAAGATAAGAAAGTAAAAAAAGAGAAAGAGACTGATATAGATTAGTTTCTTTTTGTTTACGTTTGTTTTTTTCCGTGATAAAATATTGATGGTGATTAAATGGAAGAATTTAGATTTAAAAAACGTTATGGTCAAAATTTTTTGAAAGATAATAATATTATTAGAAAAATTGTTAATGATATAGATGTTAAAGAAAAATCTTTAGTTATTGAAATTGGATGTGGAGATGGAAGATTAACTAAGATTTTATGTGAAAAATTTGATAATGTTTTGGGATATGAGATAGATTTAGAAGTTAAATCTAGACTTTTAGCTAATCTTAAAGATTATAAAAATTGTAATATAATTTTTGATGATTTTTTGAAAAGAGATATAAAAAAAGATATAAAAGTTAAGTATGACTCTTTATATATTATAGCTAATTTACCTTATTATATTACTACTTCTATTTTAGAAAAGATTATAGATAGTGATTTAGATTTTGAACTTATGAGAGTAATGGTTCAGAAAGAGGTTGGTGATAGAATTTGTGCAAGAGTAGGAAGCAAGGAGTATAATTCTTTGACTGTTTATTTAAATTATAAATATGATATTAAGAAAAATTTTATTGTTAAAAGAGAGTGTTTTATTCCTAAACCTAATGTTGATAGTCTGATAATATCTTTTGCTAGAAAAAAGGATAAGTATTTTGTTAAAGATGAAAGAATTTTTTATAAACTTGTTAGAGATAGTTTTAGATTTAAGAGGAAAACTTTAAAAAATAATTTAAAAGAGTATGATTTAGATACTATTTCTAAAGTGCTTTCTAGGTATAATTTAGATTTAAGTGTTAGAGCGGAAAATATTGATATTTTTATATTTTGTGAAATTTCAAATAGTTTAAGCATATAATTAGTAGGAGTTGATTATATGCTTTTTAATATTGGAGATTTAGTTACAAGGAAGTCTCATAATCATGATATGGTGTTTAAGATTAAAGATATTAACAATAATATAGTTATTTTAGAGGGAGTTAATATTAGATTAATTGCTGATGCTTATATCGATGATTTAGAAATTTGTAAGGATTGTGAGGAGGAGATAACTAAAGAGGATAGAACTCTTCTTTCTAATATGTCCGAGCTTTTAGAACTTAACCGAGATAATTATTTTTATTTACCAGGAAAAATTTTGCATATTGATGGAGATAAAGGCTATTTGGATCGTTGTACGGAATTTTATAAGAATATGAATATAGTTAGTTATGGAGTTATCAGTAGTGAAGATAAAGTTTATACTAAGATTGTTGATTATTTAGAAGAGATTAATCCAGATGTTTTGGTTATAACGGGACATGATGCTTATTATGAGAATAATAATGATGATTATAAGTCTATTTCTAATTATAAAAATAGTGAGAATTTTATAAAAGCTGTTAAAGCTGCAAGAAAGTATGAAAAGGATCATGAGAAACTTATTATAATTGCGGGTGCTTGTCAATCTGACTATGAAGAACTTATAAAAGCTGGTTCTAATTTTGCTTCTAGTCCAAAGAGAATTAATATTCATGCATTAGATCCGGCAATAGTAGCTTCTTCGGTGTGTTTATCTAATAAAAATGAACCAATTGATTTAATGAAAATATTAGCAAGGACTAAGTATGGAAAAGATGGAATAGGGGGAATAATTACAAATGGCACTATGTATGTGGGGTATCCTAGATGATTGATAAAATAAAAAAAGAAATTAATGATTTAAAAGGAAAAAAAGTAAAATTTAGATATAATGGTAGTCGTAATCAAATTGAAGAATTTGAAGGTATAATTATAAGCTGTTATAAGTCGCTATTTGTTATTAAGGTAGATGAAATTAATAAATCTTTTACTTATTCTGATGTTTTAATAGGGGTTTTAGATGTTAATATTTAAAATATTTGCTTTTTTTATGCATAAATGTTGTAAAATCTATTGACATTTTTCTTTTTAATAATATAAAATTATCTTAGAAGCAGTTTGCTTTTTAAAAGGAGGATTTGTAGATGAAGATTACATCAGTAAACGTACGTAAGATTGAAAAGGAAGGCTCTCGTATGAAAGGAATTGCATCAGTTTTATTAGATGATTGTTTTGCAGTTCATGATATTCGTATTATTGAAGGAGATAATGGATTATTTATTGCTATGCCAAGTAGAAAAACTGCTACTGGGGGATATCGTGATATAGCACATCCAATTAATCCTGAAACACGTACATTATTTGAAGAAGCTATTTTAGAAGCATATAAGACTGCTGAAGAATAGGATAGTTGAAACACCTTAGGGTGTTTTTATTTTTATCATAAATATATTTTTTTATCATATAGTTTGGTAGGAGGATATATTTATGGAAAAGTTTGCAGAAAATATTAGTTATAATCATGGTATTAGTATTAATGAAAGAAAACTTGTTTATATTACTGGGGTTTTAAAAATTGAAAGTTTTGATGAAGAGGAATTTTTATTAGAAACTAATATGGGATTTTTAGTTATTAAGGGTTCTGGGCTTGAAATTGTAAGACTTGATACGAAAGATGGTATTGTTTCTATTAAGGGACAAGTTGATAGTTTTTCTTATTTAGAAAATTTAAAGAAAGGGTCAAAATCTTCGGTTTTTGAAAAATTATTTAAATGATTTTAAGTGAGCAAGTTTTGTCTTTGTTATTTTGTTTTATATGGGGGTTTGTTTACTACTTTTTGTTTTATAAATTTAAAAGATTTTTAGTGTTTTCTAAATTTAATCTTCTTTATAATATTATTTTTAATTTAACAATGGCAATTGTATTTTTTATGGGAATTGTTAATATTAATGATGGTATTTTAAATATTTATTTTTTGATTTTTATTATTTTAGGTTTCGTTTTGTCTAGATTTATATTTGGTAAGTTTAAGTGTCAAATATAATCTTTTTTTGATGTAATTGTTGAAAAAATGTGTTTTGTTTGTTATGATTTAATTGAGATAGTATAAGGTGGTGAGTTTATGGCAAAAAAACGTTCAAAACTTAAGAAAAAGCGTGTTAAAAGAATATGTTTAGTTACATTGTTTTGTCTTGCTATAAATACTTACCTTTTTTATTCAATTGGTACTATCATCGGGGAAGTTCATTCGATGAAAACTGAGAAAGAAGATTTAAATAAGGAACTTACTGAACTTAAAGAAGAAGAAGATATTTTAAAATCTGAAGTTAATAAGCTTAAAGATCCAGTATATATTGCTAAATATGCAAGAGAAAAATTTTTATATTCTGGTGATGATGAGTACATTATTAGAATGAAATAACATTTATGTTATTTTTTTTCTATTTAAATTTATTGTATAATTAATAAGTGGTGATTGTATGAAGAAAGTTTTAGATTATTTAAATAATTTGTTAAATGAAGGAGATGTAATAGTTTTAGGATGTTCTGGTGGTCCTGATTCTATGGCTCTTTTAGATTTATTACTTAAGATTCGTAAAGACAAAGATATTTCTATTATTTGTGCGCATGTTAATCATAAATTGCGTAAGGAAAGTGATTTGGAAATGGAATGGCTTGAAAAAGTTTGTTCTAGGAAAAAGATAATTTTTGAGAAAATGATTATAAAAAATTATGGTGATGATAATTTTCACAATGAAGCTAGAAATATAAGATATAATTTTTTTGAAGACTTAGTAGAAAAATATGAAGCTAAATATTTAATGACTGCTCATCATGGTGATGATTTAATAGAAACAGTTTTAATGAGAATTGTGAGAGGGTCTACTGTAAGTGGTTATGCTGGGTTTAAAATGGAACTTATAAAGGATAATTATAAAATTATTAGACCTTTGGTTACTGTTACTAAAGATGATATTTTGGAATATAATAAGAAAAATAAGATTGAGTATGCTATTGATAAGTCAAATTTTTCTGATAAATATACAAGAAATAGATATCGTAAGGTAGTTTTGCCTTTTTTAAAGAGTGAAGATAAGAATGTTCATTTAAAGTTTTTAAAATATAGTCATATGCTTAATATGTACGATGATTATTTAAATAAACAGACTGATGAAGTTATTAAAACTTTATATAATGATAACTGGATTGACATTAATAGATTTAAAGCTTTAGATGAAGTTATTCAAAATAAGGTTATTAACAATTTACTGGAAGAGTTTTATGCTGATGATTTGTTATTAGTGTCTGATGTCCATACTGATTTAATAAAGAGTTTAATTTTTTCGAATAGATCTAATAGTTATATATATTTACCTAATAATGTTAAAGTAGTAAAAAGCTATGATAAATTTGGTTTTATTAGGGAAACAGAACAAATAGATAGTTATGAAATTGAACTTTTAGATTATGCTAATTTACCTAATGGGAAAAATATTAAAGTGTTAGAATCAGCTTCAGAGAATAATAACAATTATATTAGAATAAATAAAAGTGATGTGGAATTTCCTCTTCATGTTAGAACACGTAAATCTGGAGATAAAATGAAGGTAAAAGGACTTAATGGCACTAAAAAAATTAAAGATATTTTTATTGATTGTAAGGTTCCTGTTAGTAAAAGAGATTTGTGGCCAGTAGTGGTGGATTCTAAAGATAGGATAATTTGGCTTCCAGGTCTTAAAAAATCTAAATTTGATGTTCCAAAGAATAAAAACTGTGATATAATACTTAAGTATTATTAAAAAGGAGGAATTATGAAGAAAAAAGATAATAAAAAAAGTTTTATTTCTTATGGGTTAATATTTTGTTTTTTCATAGCAATTATTTTAATATTTAATTCGTTAGGAAGCAAAGAAAATAATTTAACTTATAATGAATTTATAAATAATTTAAACGAAGGAAAGGTTACGGAAATTTCTCTTACTCCAAGACAAGCTTCTGGTATATATGTAATTTCTGGAAAATTAGAAGGTTATAGTCAAAATGAAACTTTTAATTTACAAGTACCATATACTGATACAGTGGTTTCAGAAATTTTAAATACTTCTGAGAATCAAAATGAATTAAAAGTTACCGTAAATAAAGATCCAGATGGTTCTTCGATTTTAAATATAATTATTAACTTTTTACCTTTTGTACTTTTAATAGGATTTGCTTTTTATTTTTTAACTAGACAAGTTGGAGGTGCCAATAAATCTTTTGATTTTGGTAAGAGTAAAGCTAAACTTCATTCTGATAAAGATAAAGTTACTTTTGATGATGTAGCAGGTTTAGTTGAAGAAAAATATGAAGTTAAAGAGTTAATTGACTTTTTGAAAAATCCTAAAAAATTCCAAAAACTTGGAGCTAGAATTCCTAAGGGAGTTTTATTAGTAGGTCCTCCAGGAACTGGTAAAACGTTACTTGCTCGTGCGGTTGCTGGAGAAGCTAATGTGCCATTTTATTATATAAGTGGTTCTGACTTTGTTGAGCTTTTTGTAGGGGTTGGAGCAAGCCGAGTTCGTGATATGTTTAAACAAGCTAAACAAACAGCACCTTGTTTAATATTTATTGATGAAATTGATGCTGTTGGTCGTCAACGTGGTACAGGACTTGGTGGAGGTCATGATGAAAGAGAGCAAACATTAAATCAACTTCTTACTGAAATGGATGGTTTTGGTGCTAATGAAGGGATAATTATTATTGCTGCGACAAATAGACCAGATGTACTTGATCCAGCACTTTTAAGACCTGGTAGATTTGATAGACAAGTTACAGTATCACTTCCAGATGTTTCAGAAAGAGAAGCTATTTTAAAGGTTCATGCTAAGAATAAAATACTTGCTAAAGATGTTACTTTAAAATATCTGGCTAAAAGAACTTCTGGATTTAGTGGAGCAGATTTAGAGAATTTACTTAATGAAGCGGCTTTACTTGCAGTTCGTCGTGATAAAAGTGAAATTACAATGAGTGAAATAGATGAAGCTCATGATAGAGTATTAATGGGTCCTGCTAAAAAGAGTAGACAAATTAGTGAACATGATAAGAGAATTACAGCTTATCATGAAGCTGGTCATGTTGTAGCAGGGATAAAATTAGAAAAATCTAATATTGTTCAAAAAGTTACAATTATTCCACGTGGTATGGCTGGTGGTTATACTAATATTCAAAGTGAGGATGAGAAATTTCATACTACTAAGAATGAACTTTTAGAAACTATTTGTACACTTTTAGCAGGACGTGTAGCTGAACAACTTACTTTTGATGATATTACTACTGGAGCAGAAAATGATATTGAAAGAGCTACAAAAATTGCTAGAGCAATGGTTTGTGAATATGGTATGAGTGAACTTGGTCCTGTTCAACTTGAACAAAGTGAATCTAGTGTATTTTTGGGAAGAGATTATAATAAATCACGTAATTTTTCTGATCAAGTTGCCTTTGAAATTGATAAAGAAATAAGAAAAATTATTGATGAGTGTTATGCTAAAACTGAAAAGGTACTTAAAGAAAATAAGGATTTATTAGATTTATTTGCTACTAATTTAGTTAAATATGAAACTCTTACTAAAGAACAAATGGATTATTTAGTAAAACATGGTCATATGCCTTTTGAAGAGGATGAAAATGATGATAATAATTATACTTTAACAGAACTTAGAGGTATTGCTAAAGAAAAAGGCATCAAAGGATATACAAAAATGACTAAAGAAGAGTTAGAAAATAAAATCAAAGAGGAGAAGTAATTCTCTTCTTTTATTGTTGTATTTGATATTAATTAAAAAAGTAATTGTGTATACTTAATAAGTAGAGGATAAAATTTCTTGACTTTTGAAAAAATAGTGTTATTATTAATAGTACATTTTGAGATTGGAGTAAAAAGATGAATATAAAAAATATTAAAATATATGGAGTATGCTTAGGAATTTTGCTTTCTTCTAGTTTAGTTAGTTGTTCTAAAGATGGTTCTTTAGAAGCTTTTGATAATTATAAAGATGCTAAATTTTATTCTAGTAATGGTTTTTCTTTAAATGAATTTTTAGAAGAGAATAATTTAGTTCCTCTTAGTACTATGATGTACCAAGATATTGAACCTTATTATGAAGCTAAGATTTCTTTAGTTAGTTCTAGTAATGATGGAGTTAGTTTTGATATTAAATGGGAAAAAATAGAAGATTTTAGTGATTATATGGGTATTTCTAGAGAAGTTAAGCCTTTTTATAAAGTTTATAAGATTGATAATAACAATGGTAATCCTAAGCTTTCATATAAGATTACAGATGATTTATTTTCTTTGGAGGAGGATTATCTTTATGTTAATCCTGATGATTATATTGTTAATCAGTATGGTGAAGAAGTTTTGGTTAATAGGGGCAAGGTTATAGAAAGAAAGTGATATAGTGTTTAAAATAGGTAATGTAGAGATAAAAAATAGAATAGTTTTTGCTCCAATGGCAGGAGTATCTAATATTAGTTTTAGAACAATTATTAAAGAAATGGGAGCAGGTCTTATTTATTCTGAGATGATTAGTTCTATGGGAATAAAAATGGGTAGTGAAAAAACTATTGATTTGATCAATTTTAATGAAGATGAACGTCCAATTAGTATTCAAATTTTTGGTAGCGATGTTGATTCTTTTGTTAGTGCTGCTAAATATATTGAAAAGAATTTTCAGCCAGATATTATTGATATTAATATGGGGTGCCCGGTTCCTAAGATTGCTTTAAAAAGTCAGGCAGGAAGCGCACTTTTAAAAAATCCTGATAAAATAAAAGAGATTGTTACTGAGGTTGTTAAAAGTGTTAATATTCCGGTTACTGTTAAGATAAGAAGTGGCTGGGATAGTGATAGTATTAATGCAGTAGTAGTTGCTAAAAAATGTGAAGAAGCCGGGGCTAGTGCTATTTGTATTCATGGAAGAACTAGGGCGCAAGGTTACAGTGGTAAAGCAGATTGGGATATTATCAAAAAAGTTAAAGAAGCAGTTAGTATTCCTGTGATTGGAAATGGTGATATTAAAACTATTTATGATGCCAAAAGAATGCTTGATGAGACAGGATGTGATGCTGTTATGATTGGGAGAGCAACTTTAGGAAATCCGTGGTTTATTAGAGAATGTGTAGAATATATTTCTAATAATAAAGTTATAGATAAGCCTTCTATTTCGGAAAGAATAGAGATGATTAAAAGACACTATAACCTTTTAAAAAAGTATAATGGAGAAAAGAGGGCACTTTTAGAAATTAGAACTCATGCTCTTTGGTATATTAAAGGTATTCCTGGGGCTAAAAAGTATAAACAAATTATTACAGGATGTAATAGTGAAGAAGAATTTTTAGAAGTTCTTGATGATATAAGTAAAAGCATATGTTGTTAATATGTTTTTATTTTGGTAAAATAGAGATGGTGATAATATGAAAAATACTGTAGACGAAGGAGTAAGATTTTTGCTTAAGCTTTATGACAAGGGTCTTTATGACAAAAAAGCTGTTAAACATTCGGCTTCTTCAGGAGATGATAAGTTTAAAGCTGTGCAAAAATATTTAGATAGATTAGAAAGCTCTGGCAAGGTTTTTTCTAGAGATAAAAAGGGAGCTTTAAAATATTTAAAAAATAGATATTATGATAAATATATTATAAAAAGAGAAGATGTTCCTTCTTCTTATTTGGAAAGGAAGAAGAGAATTTGTAAAGAGAGAGGAGTGGTGTTTTCTAAAAAAGATGAAATTAATAAAGTGATAAAATGGCAAAAAAGTTCATTGGATAAATGGCTTGATTACTTGATGAGGGATGATATATCGTATCCAATGTGGGCTAGATATTGGGCTTTTCAAGGAATGGTAAGGTTAGGATTTTATGACTATGAGAAACATTCTTTTGGAACAAGAACTAAAAAGACTTTGGCTCCTTTTCCGAGATTAGATGAAGAGGCTTTAAAAGGGGCAATAGATTCTATTTTATCTTATTATAGTGGAACTATAGTCGATGATGAGGAGCTTAATAAACTTGTAAAACAGGGTAACTTTGGGAAAATATATTCTAGATTTTTGTGGAATAATGAACTTAAAGTTAAGGAGGAAAATAAAATGGTTGATAATGGTATATGGAAAAAGTATAATCAAGGCTCTAATTATAAAAAGTTACAAAGTGATATAGATGGTAAATTTACTTTTTGGTGTATTGAAGAGGAGTCATATGCTTTTGATTATTTAAGTGTGGGAGATGCGTATATTTATTATACTAAAGATAGTGAAGGTAATTATACAATGCCAAGAGTAGCAGTTGTTACTGAGTATGATGAAGTTACAGAAATTAGAGGTATAAGTGATGCCAGTCAGAATGTTGAAAGTGAATTTCTTGATGTTGTAAAAGATAAACTTAAAGAATTTAAGCATGATAAAAAATTTGATTTGATGCTATCTGATATGGAATATTTGAAAAAAATAGTATCTAAAAATAGTGAGGGAGAGGAATTATCTAAGGAAGATTTAAGATTTTTATATGAGATAGATGGCGAAATTAATTGCTTTGGAAAGAGTAAAGATGCAGATATTTTAAAGTTAAAAAAAGATCGTGATAAAAAAAGTGATTATGGAAAGATATATGGATGTCCTAGAGAGATGGTAGGAATATGTCCTGAAGATTTAGAGAAAAAAACTTATGTTTATGTTGGAAATATTGAAATAAATAGTGAGGAGCTTTCAACCAATTTTAATTGTCCTGCGATAGTTTTAGGAAATTTTGAAGCTCCATATTTGACTACTTCTAAGGGATTAGATAATCTTTCTATAGTTGGGGGAAATTTAGTAATAAGTAGAATAGAAGATACTAAATCTTTAAATAATTTAAAAGTTGTTTCTGGAGATTTATATGCAGGTATTTTAAATAAAGATGATATTTTGTTAGAAAGCATCGGAGGGGTTAGCCACTTTAGTAATAGTAATGATACTAAGAAAAGAATTAGATAGTGATATTGCTTGATTTTACTGAAAATTTCTTGACAAACTTAAAAAATAATGGTAAATTAAGCTTGTAAATTTGATGAAGCAGGTACTTTGGTACAGGTATTTATAGGAACTATTTTTAGAGAGTTAAGGATTGCTGGAACCTTAATAATAGTCTATAAAGAAGTAAAAACTGTGGAGAAGGCTTATGGCCCGGGTTAACCGTTATATATTAGAGATATCAGTTAATGATAAGAAAGGTGGTACCGCGAGATAGTTTGCCCTTTTATCATTAACTTTTTTTATTTTAAGGAGGAATAATATGAGACAATTTACAGAACAAGAATTAATAAGAAGAGAAAAAGCTAAGAATTTGGAAGAAATGGGAATTGATCCTTTTGGACATAGATTTGATGTTACTTCTGATTCAAAAGAAATATTTGAAAAGTATGAAGAATTTACAGCTCTAGAACTTGAAAAGGAGAATGCTTTTGTTACAATTGCCGGAAGAATTATGACTAAACGTGGTAAAGGAAAAGCAGGATTCATTAATATTCAAGATAAGTATGGACAAATTCAAATTTATGTTAAGATTGATAATATTGGTGAGGAATCTTATGAAGTTTTCAAGAAAAGTGATATTGGAGATATCGTAGGAATAGAAGGCGTTATTATGAGAACTCATATGGGAGAACTTACTGTAAGAGCTAATAAATATGAGCATTTAGTTAAGGCGCTTCGTCCTCTTCCTGAAAAATATCATGGGCTTGTGGATACTGAAGAAAGATTTAGAAGAAGATATGTTGATTTAATTATGAATGAAGAAGCTCGCAAGGTGGCTTTTATGAGACCTAAAATTATTAGAGCTATTCAACATTATTTAGATAATTTAGGTTATGTGGAAGTTGAAACTCCTATTTTAGGAACTATTTTAGGGGGTGCTAATGCTAAACCTTTTGTTACTCATCATAATACTTTAGATATTGATATGTATCTTCGTATTGCTACAGAACTTCCTTTAAAAAGGCTTTTAGTTGGTGGTATGGATGCTGTATATGAAATAGGAAGACTTTTTAGAAATGAAGGAATGGATAAGAATCATAATCCAGAATTTACAACAATTGAAGTATATAAGGCTTATTCTGATCTTGAGGGAATGATGGATCTTACTGAAAATATTATTGGTAATGTAGCTAAAGAAGTATTAGGTACTTATGATATAAAATGGAAAGGTCATGAAATATCTTTAAAACCTAAGTTTAAACGTATTCATATGGTTGAGGCGATAAGAGAAAAAACAGGTATTAATTTCTTTGATGATATGAGTTTTGAAGATGCTAAGAAATTAGCTATAGAGCATGATATTATGGTAGAAGAGCATTTTGGTTACGGACATATTGTTAATGAATTTTTTGAAAAATATGTTGAGGAAACTATAATTGAACCTACTTTTGTAATAGGACATCCTATTGAAATAAGTCCTTTAGCTAAAAAAGATCCTAAAGATCCAAGATTTACGCAAAGATTTGAGTTATTTATCGCTGGTGGTGAATATGCTAATGCCTTTACTGAACTTAATGATCCAATTGATCAATATGAAAGATTTGAAGCTCAAGTTAAGGAAAAGAATTTAGGTAATGATGAAGCTAATGAAATGGATTTAGACTATGTGGAAGCATTAGAATATGGACTTCCTCCAGCTGGTGGAATGGGAATGGGAATAGATAGATTAGTAATGCTTCTTACTGGTAGCGAAACTATTAGAGAGGTAATTTTATTTCCAACTATGAAGAAAAAGGACTAAAATGTCCTTTTTTTGATGAAATTTAAAGCTTTTTGGGATTTTTTTACAATTTTTTCTTTATTTTTTGTAATAAAGATGTCATAATTATATTAGGAGGTAAGAAAATGAAAAAAAACAATTTATTTAAAGCGATTGGAATAGTAATATTAGCTTATGTACTTATTTCATGGATAGTACCTATAATTTATAGTATTACTGGAACTGAAGCAGATGTTTCATATCAAATAGGAATTATACCAATTTTCTCAGTAATTCTAGAAACATTCTCAGGCTTTGGAACAGTTGTATTATTTGTACTACTAGTAGGAGCTTTCTATGGAGTACTTAAAGCAACTGGAGCTTATGATAAGATGATGGATTTCTTAACTACTAAAGCTAGTGGTAAGGAAAAAGCATGGCTTGTTACTATTATAATCTTAATGGCAGTTATTTCTTCAGTTTCTGGTCTTGATTTAGGATTATTAATAGTATTCCCAATTTTAATCGGATTCATTGTTAAAATTGGTTATGATAAGCTAGTGGCATTAAGTGCTACTGTTGGTGCTACTATTATGGGGATGTATGGAGCAACTTTTGCTGGTACTTTATATGGAATTAATAATTCTATTTTAGGACTTGAAACTTTTGATCAAATAGTTGTTAAAATCTTATTCTTAGTTTTAGGGGTAGCAGCATTAATAATTTTCGTTTTAATGTATGCTAAAAATAAAAAACTAGGTGTTAAAGCAAAAAGTACATCAAAATCTAGTTCTAAATCTAAAGCAGTAAAAGCTGATAGTAAAAAAGATAGTGCAGTTAAAACTAAAAAGAGTACTGCTAAGAGTACTAAGACTAAAACTAAAAAAGAACGTGGAGTTTTACCAGCACTTGTTGTTATGGGAATTTTACTATTAGTAATATTCTTAGGAACAACTTATTGGGAAGGTATTTTTGGTTCTAATTGGTTTAGTACAGCTCATGAAGCTTGGATTGGTCTTACAGTAGGAGACTTTGATATCTTAAATAAATTATTTGGTGGTATCGAAGCACTTGGAACTTGGAATAGTCCACTTAGATTCCAAACTTATTCTATTTTATTAGTAATTGCAATGGTAGTACTTGCTATTATTTATAGAACTAGTCCAAAAGATAGTTTTGAAGGATTTGTAGATGGAATTAAGTCATTTGTAGTTCCTACTATTGTAACAATTCTTGCTTGTTCAGTATTTGTATTTGTATATTATTATCCAGTGCTTACACCAATTACATCACTTCTTTTAGAAGCAACTGATAGCTTTAATGTAGCACTTTCTGGAATTTATACAATTATAAATAGTTTATTCTATGTAGATTATTACTATTTAGCATATTCAGTACTTTATACTGTTACTACTATATATGATGATACTGCTATTCTTTCAATCATAAGTGTAATGTTTACTAATCTTTATAGTTTAGTAATGTTAATCGCTCCAACTAGTGTACTTCTTCTTGTTTCACTTGCAATTAGTGATACAAATTACACTACGTGGGTAAAATATATTTGGAAATTAGCATTAGTGTTACTTATTATTTCATTTATAGTATTCTCAATAATGTTATTAGTATAATAATTAAAAAACGGAGTTTGATACTCTGTTTTTTTATTGCATTTTTAAGTAGTTATAGTTATAATTAGAGTAGATAAATTATAATGAGGAGAATTGTTATGAATAAAATAAAGGAATTTTTAAGAAATAAGAAAACTAATAGAAAACTTGTGTATAATATATGTTTAATAGTAACAGTATTTGGATTACTTTTTATAGTATCAGGAACAAGTTATGCTTTATTAACTGGCAGCAGTTCTTCTGATAAAGAACAAATAATAAAAGCAGGAGATGTAACTTTAGAGTTAAGTGAATATTTTGAAAATACGAGTCAACCTATAAGTGTAATGAGTGATACTGATGGATTATTATTGGATGAAACATATAGTT
>ERZ824488.2155-NODE-2155-length-18506-cov-3.471194_pt1 | contig 18506 bp, 20 predicted proteins | sample MGYA00519936_ERZ824488 | MGnify/ENA primary metagenome ERZ824488 (study PRJEB31778, sample SAMEA3449153) | human gut metagenome | biome: human gut; feature: human-associated habitat; material: faeces | place: United Kingdom | collected 2010/2012 ... | reverse complement strand
TAGTTGCTTATCAACCCAGTTCTTATACAGAACTGCTGTCAAGGCAACGTTTAATATTAAAGAGATCATCAATGATACTACTAAAGTTAGTATTACTTTAATCATAAACATCACCACCTTTCTTACGATAAATCGTATATATAAGGTGGCAAAACCGTTCCACTAATTGTCATTTCCTATGTTTGATATTTTACAACATTATTTCATTCATGTCTATGTTTTTTTGTATTTTTTTCCAAAATATTATAAGACTATTACTTTAATTCTTTTTTAATATTTTCAATTGAATGAAATACTACTGCTTGGATTCCTACTTCTCTAGCAGTAATAATATTCTTTTCTTTATCATCAAAGAATATAGTTTCTTCCTTATTTAGATTAAACTTTCTAATTAGCAATTTATAAATTTCAGGATTAGGCTTTGCTAAATGTTCTTGATAAGAATATATTCCACCATCAAAAATTGTATTTATTTTTATTAACTCGTTAATATACATATAAGAATCTTCTGTTATGTTTGTTAATAAATATAACTTATAATCCTTATTTTTCAACTCTTTAACATATTCAAAATTCTCTTTAATTATTGGATATGTTTCTTTTAAGTTTGATTTATCTAAAATATACTTTATGCTCTCAAATTCTTCTGAATCTTTTAAGCTATTTATATGCTCTTGAACTGTCTGTTTTCCAAGTATACAATCTTTAAAGCCTCCACCATAAGCTTTTTTATAAATTGAATCACATTTTCTATTTAGTACTTTTTCTATATTTGCCTTACTATCATCAAAAAGCACTCCACCTATATCTAAAACAATATTTCTAATCATTCTTTATACTTTCTTCTATAACTATATTTTTCCATGCCTTTTCGGTAATTTTTCATTTATACCAAGACTAATTTTTTAGTTTTCTATATTTTATTAAGCGTATTCATATTTTTTCTATTTCTTATATATAATTATTATATGATTCTATTCCGGAAAAATCAATTTTTTTACAATTTTCGTAATAATATTGTTATCAACTCTTTAAAATTTATACAATAAAAACTATACAGCGAAATATCAAAAAAATAGTTATCCATAAATCCTTTGCTCTAAATAAAACTAAGTTGCTCATTTTCACTTACTATCAAACTTTTTTGCTTAGCTTCTGTTATCTTGTCTCCCGCTTCTACATTCCCAATCAAAAATGGTGAATCTTCATTATGCTTTTTCATATTTTCAATAACAAGTTTCTTATTAGCATTCGCATAACAATACCTGCATAAATGCCCACATGTATTATAAGCACCTATATCATTTCCCATAAGGCAATTACACTCTTGTCTTATATTTTTTCTTTTTGGTGGCTCTAATGTACAATCTATTGATTTTTCTATAATCTCTTGACTCATACAACCATTACACTTTAATCCATACTCTGCTAGAAATGTCTCCTCACAACAACTATGAATTACCATATTATTTTCTTCGCCTATTTTTGCAAATGCCTTTGCAATTCGTATTTGTTCATCTTGAGTAAGTGTTCGCAAATCAGGTGCATTTCTTTTTACCTTTTCATACAAATCTAAAAAACTAATTGTACAATTGCGTGTATACCCTTTTAAACTTTGTGCCATTTCACTAAAACATTCTATATGCTTTTCTATATTAAATTCATCATTTATAAAAATAGGATCATATCTCCATCCAATAGAATCCACTCCTACATGCTCTGATAACTTCTTAAAACTTTCTATTACTTTTTCTTTATTTGGTACCACAGGTTCTATATCTTTACCATAAGGTGTAATTGTTACGAACCAATATTGCTTATATACATCTAATTCGTTCAAATATTTAAGCATAGGCTCTGGATTCTTAGTACAAAAAGCTAAGCAATCTACTACATTTAGAGACAAACTATATTTAGTTACTTGGTTAGGATAATATGGATTTCTTACTAATACAAATCCTTCTCTTATTCTGTTCATTAACCACTTTGAATAAAATGCTGGTACATCTGTTCGGCAGCCTGTATTTATTATCATTTCTCTTTGCTCCTTTAAATCATCTATTATTTCACTTGCATCTTCATCAAATGAAATCACTTTGTTTTTTATATCTAACATTGGCATTGGATAATCTTTATTAATTCTTATAAGCATTGTTTTGTCATTAGCTTTTACCATTTGTTCAAATGGATATCTTATTATTCCTGGCGTATTAAACCCAACTCCATCATCCTGAAATAACATTTATTGTTCTATAAATTTTTGTGTTATAAACACCTTATCCAAAGTATTTTGTTCAACTGCATTTATTATTATATTTATAATACTATTCATATTATTTCCAATATATTTTTTCAATTCATCTTTTCCAGAAATTAATTCAATACATAACTCATCATATATATTCATTATAATATTTTTTATTTCTTCTTTATCTTTTAACAATTGATAAATTTTATCCAATTCTGATTTATCTATCTCTAAATCAACTACATTTCTTTTTACTATTTTACAAGCTATTACTTCCAAAAATACTATTTCGAATATATTTATAATTAAACATTTATATTTATTAGAATAACTATACAACAATCTTTCTATTTTTTCATTTTCAAACATATTGCAAAATTCATTTTCTAAATAAATACTATTGACATACTCTTTTATAAATTCTACACCTTCTAATTTTCCAATCAAATTATTATACAAAGGATAATCAGCTGTAATTTTCATATCTTGTGCATTAAAATCTGGATCATATATCTTTAGAAATCCTTGTATTCCACCAGATATAGTATCATTATAAATATGATTCTCTGTTTTTAATTTGTTTTTCTTTACTTTTGCATACATTACTCTGATTACGTCTAACATTCTATCTATTCTTTTTCTTCCATCATAATATATCTTCTTTAAACCTTCTTTTTTAATTTCTTCTATTGCATCATCTGGATTTTTGAAAGTTTTCAATTGTAAGCTTATCGTATAATAATTTGACTCATGAATATTCTCCATAACTTCTTTTTTTATTGAACTACTATCTGCGCCTGTATATCTAAATATTTTTTCATCCAATAAATTCATTATCTCAATCTGCATATTTACTAAATCATCCTCAGTAAACATTTCATTTTCATTTCCCGCTTCTACTATTGTCCTAAAATAGTTCTTTTCATCCAAATCATCTCTTTTAATTTTGCCTATAATCTCAATATTGCTCAAAATCATCACCTACTCTTACATCATCAATCTTTTTACCATTTAGTACTTCTTTTTTCATCTCATACATAATCGTTCCTGACAAATAATCAATATCGCCTTTACAAATTCCATCAAAAGATTTTTTCATAAACTTTATTAACTCATCATCTGTAACTATATCCATAGTCTCATTTTTATATTCATAAAAAATTTCAATTAGTTCATGTAAAATGCTTTCGTAACTTTCCTGAGTTATATATGGTGAATCACTAAACTCTATTATTATCTTCTTAATGATACTCTCTCTAAACTCAATTCTTCCTGTACGCTTTAAAATCTCCTGCTTTTTTTCTAATAAATTAGATATTTGTTTCACATTTAAACTCAATCCATATACACTTGTAATTTTATTACAAGATTCTATATTAGAAATTTCATTTTGGTTTTTTAGGTTAATTAACTCTATATGATTTTTCATTCTCATCCTCCTGTATTTTATATAACATACAGATTAAATAAATACTAGACTGGAATTTTAGATAATTTTATGGTAATAGTAGTAAAATAAAAGCAGAGTAAATACTTGTAAAATCAAGTAAATTCTCTACTTTTATTACTATTTATTTTTTAAATAATAATGTTTTATAGGTTTCAAATTCTCATCTAATTCATAGCAAATAGGATTTCCTGTTTGAATTTCTAATTTTATAATATCTTCATCATTCATATTATCTAAATATTTTATTAAACCTCTTAAACTATTTCCATGAGCAACTATTATTACTTTTTTTCCTTGTTCTAATTCTGGTTTAATGTCAGAATTCCAATATTCTAAAACTCTTTCTATTGTATCCAATAAATTTTCTGTTTTAGGTAATTCGTCCTTACTTAAATCATTATATTTAGGGTCATTTCCTGGATATCTTGGATCATTTTCATCTAATTTAGGAGGACGAACGTCTGTACTCCTTCTCCAAAGTAACACTTGTTCAGCACCATATTTCTTTCTTGTTTCATCTTTGTTTAATCCTTGCAATGCTCCATAATGTCTTTCATTTAGTCTCCAACTTTTCTTAATTTCTATATTTTCTTCTTTCATTTCCTTTAATATATAATCAAGTGTATCTTCAGCTCTTTTTAATACTGATGTAAAAGCTACATCAAAATGAAACCCTTTTTCTCTTAAAATTTTACCCGCTTCTTTAGCTTCCTTTATTCCTTGTTCTGACAACTCAACATCTGTCCAACCTGTAAATTTATTTTCTAAATTCCATAAACTTTGACCATGTCTAACTAATACTAATTTTATCATTTTTTTCTCCTTTCCCCTTCTAAATTATTCCCCTTTTTTGTATAAAAAGCAACCTTCATCATGAGAATATATAACTCCTATTGCTTGTAAATATGAATATATTATCGTTGACCCTACAAATTTCATTCCTTTTTTCTTTAAATCTTTTGATATATTATCAGATAATTCAGATGTTGTTTTATCAATCTCATAAAAAGTCTTGTTATTTGTAAAAGTAATCAAATAATCATAAAACGAACCATATTCAATTTGAATTTTCTTAAATATTTTGGCATTGTTTACACTAGCATTTATTTTAAATCTATTTCTAATTATTTTTTCATTTGTTAACAACTCTTGTATTTTATTATCATCATACATACAAATCTTATCAACATCAAAATTATCATAAGCTTCTTCAAAAGCTTTTCTTTTATTCAATACACATTCCCACGAAAGCCCTGCTTGAAAAGATTCTAATACCAACATTTCAAATAAATATTTTTCATCGAAATTTTGTTTGCACCATTCTTTATCATGATACTCTACATATAGTTGATTTTGTAAATTGCACCATTTGCATCTTTTTTTATTATCCATTTTCTCTCCTATTTTAAATAACATGTTCATCTTCTGGTTCAATTAACATCTTTTCTTTTTGAAGATCTCTTTGATTTGGTATACATTCTCTTACATCATCTGTCATTTTCTCAGCAAAATCCATAATAAACTGTCTTATATTTCCTTGATATGGATCAGTTTCAATAATTGTATACTTTCCGTGCTCCTTCAGCTATATTTTCTTTTTCATCCTTCATAAATTGATTAAATAACTCAACATTTTTTCTATTAACTAATCGTCCTTCTTTTCCTTTTCTAAATACACTCAACTCTGGTGATGTGACAAATCCATATGTTAACGGTTTGTATCTTTTCATAAATTCACTACTAAATAATTGCTTTAGCAAAAACGCATCTGTTACTGGTATTGAACCATCATTTACTGAAAAATCAATCCAAGGAAGTCTATCTAACATTCCTCTGTCATAAATAACTACTCTAGGGGTTTGGTCACTCATGCCTTCGCTTAAATTTCTCATTAGTTCACTATACATCCATATATTATATTCCTCAAGGTCTTTGTTTTCAATTGGATTATACTCTGCAGTTTCTGCTCTTTTTTGCACTGGTATACCATTCTTATTAAATAATGTTGTTATATGATTTAATAGTGTCGTTTTTCCACTTTTAGCAGTTCCTAAAAGTTCTATAAATATCGGCCCATCTTTTCTTAAAATGTTCTCTCTAATATATTTTAAGTTGTCGGTTATATTATTTACTTGGTTATCAATTCCTTCAAGTTTCTTTTCCATTTTTCTCCTCCTAAAAAACTTTCTCTAATATATCTTTATACCTTTCAAATAGAATTTCTTTTTCATTTGTATTCATTATTGTTGCTTTATACATATTTGTATAATACCATTTTTGTTCTTCTTTAGGTCTGTTGAAACTATCCCAAATGCTTTCCCCTTGTTCTTGGTATTGATTATATAATGTTTCTAGATTATTAATCTTATCAGCACACTCTACTAATTTTCCTTCTAGACTAGCTGTCTTTATTTTATCTATTGCTTTGATTTTTCTTTCTTTCCAAGGTAATGATTTATCTTCAGTTACTTCATCAATAATATTAGAAATATTCATTCCGAATTCTTTTTCTATATCCTCTAGAGAATATTTTGTATCTTCTACAACATCATGTAAAATCCCTGCTATTACACATTCTGTACTTGCTCCTGCTCTTTGTAAAATCATTGCTACTGTGAAAGGATGAAATATCATTTCAACCTCTTTATCACTTTTTCTTCTTTGACCTGTATGTGCCTTTGTTGCAAAATAAATCGCATAGTCTATTAACTCTAAATTGCCCTTTTTCATTTTATCACCCCTTATTCTGCTAACATATTAGCATATTGAATTTTTTTATACAACAATTTTGCAAAAAAAGAGACAATAAATTTTAAAATTTATCATCTCTTTTTAGTATTATTTTTCTATATAACCATCTGTTGGTTTTGTATACATATCATCTGATATTGATTTATATCTTTCACCAGTATAGTCATCTGTAAATCCATTATAAGCTTTATAAATTTCTCCATTTTCTGTATCATAAACTCTTTCATATCCAAGTATTGCATCACTTTGTTTTTGGCTCATTCTATCATAAGCTGCACTTCTTGATTCCCATGCTGACATTATCATATCAGATGTTTGATTTCCAATGCTCCTTATATTTTGGAATGTTGTCATAACAGCATCTTGTTGATTATTATATTGACTTATAAATGTGTCGGAAAATTGTAGTGATGAAGATATTTGATTTAGAGTATCTTCCCAATCTATAAGTTCATCTTTTTGCGCTGTTATAAATACTGTATTATGCACACTTAAAGGATATGTATCTATTTGCTTACCTGATATAATATTTTCATTCATATAATATGAACCAGCATCATATACATATGCTGTGAATATTCCTTCTCCTTCTTTTCCGTTTTCATCTGTAAATGATGCTCTTAAAAGGTCTCCTCCCATTGGTGCTGACCCTAAATTTTCAATTAATTTGAAATTAGATAGTGTTGGAAATGTAAAACTAGCTGTATTATTTAATATTCCCATCTCATTAAATATTTTATAAAATCCCTCTGTTGTTTCTTCCTCTATTACTGGATTTTTAGCAAATATTTCATTGGGATAATATCTTTGATAAAAACTTTTAGCATCTTGTGATTTATTATATGCTTCTGTTTTCATATTAAAGAAAAATTGATATGTTGGATTTTCTGGATTATATACTTTAACTGTATAATGAATATAATCTCCAACTGTATCTACTTTCCATCCTTTTGGAATTTTCATTGATACAAGTCCATTATCAAAATCTTCAAGTTTTATATTTTGTGCTTCATTTTTTACTATCTTTACCTCAGGTTCTTTATTTTCTTTTTTATCTTTTTTAGTTGTTTTTTCTTTTTTTACACTTACATTGTTATTATCATCTAAAGTGTCTTCATTCATATTGTTTTTTATAATTACACCTCCCACTATAGCAAGAATTATAACAATAATTACACTTATTACTATAATTTTAATTAATTTTCTTTTGTTTTTCTCCATTTTTAGTTTCCTTTCTTTTTTATTCTCCATTCTTATTGTACTTATATTTATATATTATTTTAAGTGTATTTACCATTTTTTCCGTGTCATTTTGGCAAACAAAAAGCCCGATTAATTAATCGAGCCTTTTGTTTTAAATTTAAAATTTTTTCTTCTTATGCCTGTGCAAAATGCACTTCGAGAAGCTTCAGCAGAACTCCTGCATCCTGAATTGCCTGACTCAGAATAGCCATCTGTTCTTCTGCATCTTCTTTAGATAATACAATGTGTTTTTCATCAATAATATCTAAATCCAATGTTGCTTTCAGTTTTCTACCTACTGCAAAAGAAGCTGAATTAAAATGACGAAACTTATGTTCCTTAAGGTTCTTTGGTAATCTTACATCAAAGTCGAAATCTGCATCTTCGTAGCCTTCAAACTGTTTAGTTCTCATAACATGAATCATATCATGAGATACCTCCAATGCCAGCCACTGTGCTTCTTTCAATTTTCTAAGATACTCCTTGTCCTTATTAAAACAATTCGTTCTCAGCTCCTCTGCGTGCATTTCTACATGCCGAAGAAAATGGTCCATCTGTTCCAAAGTCATCTTTTTTCTCATAGTCTAAGACCTCCTAAAATTTTTATATAATTAGTATACCACTTTTTTTCACATTTTTCAAATTTAATTGTTAGGAAGTATCTACATTTCAAGAAAAAACAAGCCCTAAATTTTCAGAGCTTGTTTTCTTTTAGAACATTAGTTCTCGTTTAATGTTGTAGCAATTAATTTGCCTTCTACGTTATAAATATCATCTCCATTTTCTTTTTCTGCATAAATGAATTTTCCTTCAATATAAACATTTATATATTCTATCGGAACATATTTCACCATTCCTTTATTAGGGCTATATGCATATAAACCTATCTTTTCAGCTTTATATACCCAGAACACTACTAAATTTTGCCATGCATATGATTTTACTTCATCTACCTCTGATTTAATATCAAGTATTATATCATCTACTTCTAATTTAGTATATGTTTTCCTTAAACTATCAAAAACCATATAATAGCCAACATTTTTTTCAAAGATAAGGTTTTTATAAAAAACTATTTTATCTAATTCAAATCCTCTGTCTATTAATTTTTCGCCTTTGCTATTAATAACCCATAGTTTTTCATTGAAATCATACACATAAAAGAACCATTCTCCTATATATCTCAATGATTTAAAACCTGTAAACATACATAAAGTTTTTTCATTTTTTGTATCAATACCAATAATTTTACATTCTTTCGCATCTTCATCTGTTTCCTCTGTAAGAGAAATCAAGTTAAATTCTAACATCTTTTTCTTAAATACAGTACCTGAAAACATATTTCTTCCATTATAGTCAAATATTTGCCATTTCTTATGTGAAGTCTGTATTGCAATAAAATCTTCTATTTCTATAAAATCTTTTATTGAAATTTTTGGTTCTATGAGCTTACACACCGGACCTATGCGAACACCATTATAATTCAAAATGCTATAACTACTAGTATTTCTATTCACTAACAGTATAGTATTTTTTAACATGATAACTGATTCATTTGCATAAACAACAATATTATCATTAAATTTTACTGGTTGCTCTGGTTCTAATTCAGCATCTTTTTCCTCTGAAAGCTTTTCTTTATTGCTCCGTTTTTCATCAAATATATTGTATCTTTCAGATTTATTGTTTCTATATGCTATTACTTCACCAGCCAAAATCTTCTTTATTTTATTGTACTTCACCGGTAAAAAAATCTTTTCCTCATCTTTTGCTTTTTGTAATAATACTAGTCCACATTGATTTTGTGAATAAATTAAAAGATCATCCCATTCTTCAATATAAGCGTCAATTTCCATTTCAAATATTTTCTTAGTTGTATTGTACATTTTTATCTTGCCATTACATTTCTCAAGAAAATAATAGCCTGGAAATCTTTCTACATCTCTGTACTTACCTTTCAAAAATTCTTTAGCATTCAAGTCATATACTTTTTTGTATTTGAAAAAATTCAAAACAATAAAACCTTTTTTGGTTTCCTGATATTCTACCTCAAATGTTCCAAATGGTATTATACATTCTCCTGTATTTGTAAAAATACCGTGTTCTCCTTTATCATTCTCTAAACAAACATACTTATTATCGTTTTTTGAAAAGATTTTAAAAGAGGTTATCGGAACATTTACTAGTTGCTTTCCTGTACAGCTCATAAACTTATAATTAGCTAATTTGCGTTTTGGTAAATCTTTTTCTAATGGAATATCTAAGATGTGGTTTTTCAAAAGCTTGTGTAAATTGCAAACCGGACTTTGCTTTGGTAAAAAAGTATCTTTTATTAATATACTATCTTCCAAAACTGTAAAAGTATCATCTTCAAGCTCAGTTGTTTTGCATTTTCCTAATAAAACACCTTCTCTACTATAATACTTTACTTCCTTTCTTGTTACAACTTTGACAATCTTCCCACAGATTTCCAACGTATCATATAGCTTCAAATCAAAATTATTAGTTACATCTTTTTTCATCATGCTCATTCCTTTCGTTGTATGTGATGTATTTATAGTTCTAAAGTGGCTATTGCCTTGTTTTGACATTATATAATGATTAGCATTTTATGTCAATCATAAATTAGTTTTGACAACTAAAAAATAATGTAGAGGAGCACACTGTGCTCCATAAAAGTTAATATCAACAAAACGTAATTGCACTACAAAACGAGCACTACAAATGTAGTGCTCGTTTGGAGTTTACGTGCCAAAATTATTATCTTTTTGCACCTTTAACATCATTTACAGAATAGATTTCAATTGCTGGCTTTGATGGCTTTACCTCTTTCAAGATTTTATCAATTTCTGGCTTTGGTACAATACCATTATCAACAAGTTCCTTTACAAGAATCTCCATTTCATTTCTGTGACTACTGATAATTAAATCAGCATAATCCTGTGCTTCTTTCAGAATCTTGTCAATTGCCGCATCTACCTTGTTCGTTGTTCGAGTTGTCAAAAAAGCATACTCTCCGTCATTCGGCGCTGGTTTATACCATACTCTTTTATCAAAATCCTCCAGACCCCATTTCATTACCATATCTTTGGCAATCTTTGAGGCCTTTCGTAAATCACTAGAGGCTCCTGATGAAATTGTTTTAGTATAAACTTTTTCTGCTCTCCTGCCAGCTAACAGTGACGCAATATACTGAATGTAGTACTCTCTGGTACTTGGGATAACCGTATCCTCATTGTATTCCCATACAGTAATTCCAAGATAGCCATCTGCAGGCATAATGGAAATGCTCTGTAAAATTAAACTGTTCTTTAGTTCTGGAGCGAACAAATTCACTAATGCATGTCCAACTTCATGATATGCCGTTGCACGTTTCTGAGCAATAGGCATATTATCAAATAACTTTCTATTAATAGCAAAGTTTTTGAGAACATCTTCTTTTTCAACAGTTTCTTTGTTCTGCAACTCAGCATACGCCATTGACCGATCAATAACATCCAATGTTCTATCTGGATTCATTGTAGTATGCTTAAAGCATGCTGCATTCAGTAAAGCAAAGTCAATAACTTCTCTTGAAATAGTAACTTTATGATATTCTTCCAAATACGTGATTTGGTTCTTTATCATGTCATATACCTCGCCTAACTTCGGTTCTTTTACATCAATTTTCTCAAAACGACGTTTCATGGCACCATCTTTTGAAAAGTATCTTTCGTACTCCTCAACTGTAGTTGCGCCAATAACCTGCGTAGTTCCTCGAGCCAGAATTGGTTTTAATGAATCGGATAAATCCAGTTCTCCTTCTGTACAAGCTCCTGCACCAACAACATCATGAATCTCATCAATAAATAAGATACATTCAGGGTGTTTGTCCAAGAACTTAACCAAGAGCTGGAATCTTTCTTCCGCCATTCCTCGATACTTAGTACCAGCTACAATGCCTGTAACATCAAGTGCCAATACTTTTGAATCTTTGAATTTTGGATGGCAGCTACCATGGACAATATTCCAAGTGAATTTCTCGACAATAGCTGTCTTACCTACACCTGGTTCTCCGACTAAGATAGCATTCTTCTTAGTTGCTTTAGATAATATTGTTACCAGTTCTTCAGTTTCGTCATCTCTGCCACAGATTTTGCAATACTGCTCGTCTGGAGAATATTTGTCATTTAACACCGTCAGACATCCAGCTAACTTCTTAGGAATCGTTAACATACCTGCTTCACCTTCTTCCGGATAAACCGATACTTCTGAGTCAAAATTATATTTATAAATTTCTTCTCCCATACATAAGTTAAATAACAAATAAAATTCTTCCGGCAATAATTCTGCAATTGCTGCTAATATATGCTCAGGTTCTACTGTATTAGTAGAATAAGAGTTTTTAGCAATTTCTGCTGCTTTAAGAATTATTTCCCAACATTCGACAGATAAAACAAGTCTTGTTACAGCACCGTTTGAATATTTCATATCGATAGAAAACAATTCAGATGATTTTGGAATTTCACCCTCCAAATCATATTCATAGTCATCTTCATCTTCATCTCCAAATCCATATTCATCTAAATAGTCTGCTTCTAAGCATTCAGTACAATAAGCATAGATACCATCTTCAATATCTTTCTCACTTCTACCATGCTTTTGGAAATACTTATACAAGCAACTATCATACTCTGCTGCAAATGTAATTAACATCATTCTCTCATCAATGTAGTCAATCCCATACGTCCGAGATACTCTCAGTGCACTTGACAACAAAACAACAGTCTTCGTTCCAAAAATAAATTCAAACTGTTTCATGATATTTTCCCTCCTAATATATATGCTATTTCTATAAGTAACATAATTATTTTACATCATCATCAGTCATTTGTCAATTAGCAATATCTTTATATTTTCAAATATAACTAACCCCCAGCATAGCTGGGGGTTTATCATTAAAGTTAATGAAAATCTCCCAGTTATACTGGGGAATAATTATAAAGTTAAAGAAAAGCAGTAATTAAAAATAATTACCGCTCTTGTGTTCTTTACTCTTACCAATTTGCTAATAATCTGAATAATAATATTCCTAAATAGCCTAAAATCAGGCCTAAGATTATATAGAACACGCCTGTAATCTGATTAGTACAGATTTGCACAATCAGTATTAGTCCTATTATGACCAACACCACTGTTAATATTGTTCCGAAAAATTTTGATTTACTAAGCAGTTTATCTGCCATAATAATCACGAACAATATAGTTGCAATAACAAAAAATACTCTCATCTTTGTTCTCCTTTCGATGCGATTATATTAACAGTTAATAAAGTTATACTATACCTATTATACTACACTTAGCTAATTTTTTCAATTATCATTCTATAACAACTATTCCTCCATAATCCACTATTTCTAGCTTTTTAAAATCCACTAATTCTAAATTATATTTTTGTATATGTTCCTGTAAAATATCTTTATTTGATAACTTACAACTATCTCCAAATACAATAAATTTATTTTTAAGCACAGCAGTAGCTCCACCTATAAAGCCTTTCATCTTCGTTTTAAAACCGTTTTTATCAAGTAAATTAATATTTTCTTTTACTAATAACACATCTATATCTTCTTGCTTCAATTTTTTATATATTCCCTCATCAGATGTTATACATGATTTGTCTGAAGTTGGACATATACTGCACTTTGAATATCCCTGCTGAACTTGAATTAATTTTAACTCTTGTTCTTTTGCATAATTTAAAATCTTTTTATCTGTGTATTTAAAATTATGTATTACACTATTACCTATTTGACATACATTATACCTAATATCAAATGGATATTCTAATTCAACATTATCTTGCCCCGCTTCACAATAAATATTTTTTGAAACCTCCACATTTGGAGCACTAAAAATTTTATTATTTATTTTGCAAAAGAATATATCTGGATGTGAAGAAATCTCATCATATACAGATGATTGATATGGCAATTCTATTAGTTCTCCATATTCAGATAAATATTCTTTTTCAATTTTTCTCATTCTTGAATCAATAATTATTTTCATTATTCTACACTTTTCAAACTTTCTATCATATCTATTTTCTTTAATACAAAATGTATTACTTTATTTACTATAACAGAGAATATTGCAGTTATAATTGCTGAATATACATAACTTATTGGAGCTACATGTCTTATAAATTTTAACTTATCTATCTCAACACTTGCTACTACACCATCTGTTAAGAAATATCCAAACACAAGTCCTAGTATTATTCCAACAATTGTAAATATTAAATTTTCCTTGTTGATATAATTATCAACCTCTTTATTATAAAAGCCCAAAACTTTTAATGTTGCAATTTCTCTTTGTCTTTCACCAATATTAATATTTGCTAAATTATACAAAACAACAAAATCAAGTAAAGCAGAAGCAATTACTAATATTAAAACTACATAGTTTAAAGTACCTAGCATATCACTTATTGATGACATAAGAGATGAAATTACAGATACAGATGCAATCCCATTAATATTCAATAAATCTTCTGAAATTTTATTTAATTCATCTTCTGATGTATTTGGTACAGCTTTCATTAATATCATATTTATACTAAAATCTTTTATATTTGAAGAATAATATTCTTTTGTCATATATACATAATTTGAAACATAATTTTTAGCTATTCCAGATACTTTTAAATGATACTCAATATTATTTCCATCTATTAAAGTTATTTCATCACCAGGTTCTGCATTAATAAACTCTGCCACTTTGTCTGTTATTATTACTCCATCATCTTTTAGTTCTAATTTTTCTTCTGTTTTATAATCTTTTAAATTACAAACTTTTTCAAAATCATCTATTACATTTGGTACAAAAATTGTTGCATCATAATTTCTATCACTACCTTTTATTTTTCCAGTATTGGTACAAATTTCAGAATATGTCTCAACTTTATCATTTTCTTTCAAATAATTCTCAATTGAACTTATATTTTCTGTATTTAGCAAAGTGATTGACGAATCATATTGAAATATTCCCTTAAATTGTGACTCTGGTATATCAATTATTGAATCTCTTATTCCAAAACCTGTAAGCATTAATCCTGTGCAACCTGCAATTCCTACTATAGTCATTATTGCTCTTTTCTTATACCTGAATATATTTCTAATTGTAACCTTTTTAGAAAAATTCAATTTTTTCCAGATAAATGTGATTTTCTCTAGGAATATCTTCTTTCCATTCTTAGGAGCTTTTGGTCTCATTAATGTAGATGGCGTTTCTTTTAACTCATTATGCGCTACTATAAAAGTTGCTCCTCCAATGCACACAAAAGCAATCAATGTTCCAGCTAAACCTATACCTAATTGATAATTAAGTTGAAAATGTGGAATCGTATACATAGTTGAATATAGGCTCCATACAATGCTTGGTAATAAATAAAATCCTACACTCATTCCTAGCACACCACCAATTACACAAGCTAGAAATGCATATAAAATATATTTAATTATATTTAATTAATAATATAAAACATTTTAATTTTTAATATATTTTTTTATTACTGATTCCATTTCTAAATTAAATTCCAATTGATTTATAGGCTTTATAAAATATCTGTCCGCATGTATTTTATATCCATCAATTGCATATTTTGAATAACTTGTTGTTATTATGATTCTACAATCATGTTTAAGTTCTTGAAGTTCCAATCCTATGTCAATACCATTTTCTTCATTGATTTCCATATCTAGAAAAAGTAAATCAGATTTTTTTATATTTTGTAATAAATCAGGTTTGTTTTTACAAATATGAATTTGATATTGTAAATTTACTTTGATAAAAAACGTTTCTATGCATTGTAAAAGTTGATCTATATCTTTTTGATTATCATCATAAATTAGAATATTTATCATTAACATCATCACCTCTTAAAATTATTTTATCAAATTATAAATGTTATGAAAATATTCTTTTAATATATGGGACAGATAAACTTATCAATGAAATAACAATAACTGAAAAAATAATATTTATTAATGTATGTATTGAGTATTTATAAGATATAATAATAAATCCAATATATAAAAATTCGATTATGATAGATTTCTTCTTATATAGATTAATTTGATTGTTTGTCAATCGTTTGTTTTTGTGATCAACAGGTGCTATTAAAAAAGTTTCAATTAGTAGAATTAAACTTGTTAAAACAACTAGCCTAAAACTCACAAAAAATTGTTTAGATAACAAAGGCGGGATTATAGAAATCAAGGTAGAAAAAAATATACATATTATATTACTTGAGAAATGAAAACCGCCGATATATCTTCGTAATGGAATGTATAATAAAAGAAAAATAATTGTTTGTTTAAAACAATCGTAATAAAAAGCTAATATAAAAGTAAAAATTAAGTATACAAAATAATGTGTAAAATTTGCCCATCCATAATAAAATAAGTCTTCATCCATGTTAATATCATTATTTTTCAAAATATTATATATTTTTTTATTCATTGTTACCCTTGTTCACATTATTAAAATAATTGATTAATTGAGTTAATATTTGATATTCTTCATCATTGATATCTCGAACAGATAATTCTAAAGGATGATCATATTTTATTAAGTAATCAGTTGTTATATTACAAACGAGGGCAATCATTGTAATATGAGCTATTGTTGGTGTTGATAAACCTTGTTCCCAATTATTTATAGTTGCTCTTGTAACATCTATTTTCTTAGCAAATTTATCTTGACTAAGATCCAATATATTTGTTCTTAAAAATTTTATTTTATCTGCTATATCCATAATCTATTCCCTACTTATTTATTATCTTTCATTAGTTTGTATAAATCGAAAATAACATCACGTTGTTCATCTGTTAATGTTTCAATATTTAGACCTTTTCTACTTTCATTAAATAGTATCATTTCAGAGGATGTATCTAAAATGTTCATTAGTTCTATTACTGTATCTAAATGAATAATTCCACCACCTGCTTCCCAACCTTTTAAAACGCTTTCGTTAACTTTCAATAAAGCAGCTAACTCAAGGGGTTTCATTTTTCTTTTCTCTCTAGCAATTTGTAAACCTGATTTATTTTTAGTCGTCATATTTATATCACCTTATTAATAATTGATTATAGATATAGTATATTTTGAATTTATTAAATTGTAATATACATAAACATTGCAAAAATGATTAAAGCTATACAATAATTATGTATAATTGTATAATGATAGTCATAAAACAAAGAAAAGTATGTGTTTTATATATAAAAATGGTATTTTAACCACACTCTATTTATGAAAAACGTAATAGGTGATATTCTTTTTTTATGGAAATAAATTTGATGAAAGGAGATTATAAACATGAAAAATGGGAAAAAGTTCTTTTTAAATTCATTTGCATTTCTAATGTCATTTTTAGCTATTTCTTCTGTAAATAGTGCATGTGCCATTATATTTGGACAAGAAAAGGAACCAGATAGTTTAGCACGATATAAAAAGTGTTAATTTTATTTAAAGAGTATATTAATTTTGATATCATCAGTGTTTTTACATTGATGATATTTAGTTATTAAGAAAATTATTTATGAAGTATCTCTTAGCTTTACATGAACTATCAAGAAAATAAAAAAAGATTTGTTTAAAAAATAAAAAGTGATACTAAACAACAGAACACTAGGAAAGAAGTGACTAATGTTTTGTTGCTTGATAAATAAAGTTTTTTAATGTTAATAGATATTTGAATTAAGTAGTTTTAAATAAAGAAGAAGGAGAAATTTGATTTGAATAAAGATTTAAAAAACGTAGACGAATTTTATAAGGAATTTGATGAAACTTGTACAAAAAAAGCAATTATAAATGATTTAGGAGGAATATACCCACATATTTATCATTTAGAAGTGTTTCTAGTTTATTTTACTTTAATTGTTTATTATTTATATGAGGTTATTAAAAATGATTTCAATATTGAGAAATTTAGTCTAACTAGTTCATATGCAATATCGAAATATTTAATTACTTTAGCAGTATTTATGTGTCTTACATTTGCTGTTGTAATAATAGGGGAAATTATTTTGGTAAATAAAATAAAAAAGAAAAATGATATATCAAAAGTAGGTTATCAAGTATTTTTCAATAAGGTCAAAATTCCTACTGTTAATAAGACAATTGAAAACTTATTAGAAAAAAATAGAATAAATTTTTTAAAGAAAAATATGAATTCGTATTCTAAAGATAAAGTAATAAATATTTATAAATTCGTTAGAGATGATATAAATAATATTTCGTTAGAAATATCAAATAAATCTAATGTTGGTACATATGTTTCATTTTTAACAATTCTTGTAACTGCTTTTTTTACATGGTTTCTAAATGAATCAGATTTTAGTTTTAAAAATGGTTATGATCTTTTAATTATTGCAGTTGCAATTTTCTTTGTAATCCTAGTAGTTTATTTATCATACAGATTTTTAATTTATATATATAATTTATTTGAATCCTATTTCTTACTAAGTGTTTTAAAAAAAGAAGAAAAGGAAATGAAACAATTCTTATATTTTATAAAAAAAGTGATTATTAATTATGACTATTATAAGGAGGAGATTAAGTGTATGAATGATAATGTTCCAAAGAATGCAGTATTAACACAAGAAGATAAGGATAGATTACATGAAAGACCATATTTCACATTTGTAGAAGCAAATCGTTCTTCATTATCAAATAATTTATTTTTTATAGATTTAACATTTAAAAATGATGGGCTAGAAAAATCTTTTAGAACATATCCGGAATCAAATGGTAAAACAAATATTTTAAATA